>FUFK010040709.1_pt2 | contig 32705 bp, 50 predicted proteins | sample 1021851 | NCBI WGS metagenome assembly FUFK01 (sample SAMEA51879418, study PRJEB19060) | metagenome | reverse complement strand
AGACGATATTATTAATTGGTGGTCAAAACTCAAACCAAACGGTGTTATGTTTGGTGATGATTACAATTTAAAATCAGTTGAGCTTGCGGTAAAAGAAGGATTAGGTGTGTGTGGACATAGATCATATGGGGTTAATAAGGGCTTCGAACAAACTTGGTATTGTAGTAAAGATGAAGAAAATCAACAGTACGAAAAAAAAATACCAGGAGTGAATACACTAATATGAGTGATGCTTTTATTATCTATAATTTAAAAAAAGAACTTAAGACTATAAAACAAAACCTTACAGAATCTTTATCGCAGGGGGTTGAAAACTTTGAAGAATATAAGTATATTCTTGGTAAACTACATATGCTTGACATATGCCAACAGGAAATTTCTCGCCTGCTGGATAAACAGGAGAAACTAGATGACTAAAACATTATATGTACCAGATCATATAAAGAAAAAATTTGATAATCCCAAAGAGGCTGCAAAGCCAGATAAAAAAGAATTAGAAAAACTTCCAAAACCTGTTGGTTGGCGTATTTTAGTATTACCTTTTAAAGCTAAAGATAAAACTAAGGGTGGTATTTTGTTGACTGACAAAACTATGGAAGAGTCACAATTGACTGCAACTGTTGCGATGGTATTAGCTGTTGGTGACGATGCATATCAAGATAAAGAAAAGTTTCCTAATGGACCTTGGTGTAAGCAAGGCGATTGGGTCGTGTTTGGCAGATACGCTGGTTCTAGAATCAGAATAGATGGAGGAGAGGTTAGGTTNTTAAATGATGACGAGATACTCGGCACAGTTGATGACCCAGCAGATATATTAACAATACTATAACATGGAGGAACCATGCAAACAGAACTTAAAACTGCAAAAGACGATAAGNTAGTAGACCTAGATACATCAGGCGAAGGCGCAGAAGTCGAGNTAGANGATAAGTCNCACGGCACAGTNAAACCAGATAAATATGAAGANGTAAAAACNGAAGAGNNNGANCCATTAGCTCCAAAAGTAGAGGTTGCTGAAGAAAAGCAATCTGAGGAGATGGATCAATATTCTGATAAAGTCAAAAAAAGAATAGATAAATTAACATACAAAATTAGAGAGGCTGAGAGAGAGAAAGAAGCTGCTCTTCAATTTGCACAAAACGTACAAAAAGAATTAGCTGATGCTAAGAAAAAAACTTTTGACATTGACAAAGGTTATATGTCTGAGAGTGAAGTGCGTAACAAGATGGCTGCAGATTTAGCTAAAGAAAATTTAATTAGAGCTAGAGAAGCAGGAGATTATGCTAAAGAAGAAGAAGCAAGACAGGCTTTAACTAAATTAGATCTTGAAGCAGAAAGAATTAGAGTAACAAAAAATAAAAAAGAGCGTGAGTATGAGGATTTTGAGAAGGAGTTGCAACAAGAACAACAAACTTTACAAAATCAGCCTAGACCACAGCCATCACAAAAAGCTATTGATTGGGCTGCAAAGAATACTTGGTTTAGACAAGATGAAGAAATGACAGATTATGCTCAACGTATACATCGTGGTTTAGTGGCGGAAGGATTTGACACAGAATCAGATGATTACTATAATGAATTAACTGTTAGAGTTAAAAACAAGTTTCCAGAGTCCTTTAAGGATGAGGATCAGGCTACCAGAAGCACTAAAATCGCCCAACCAGTCGCTTCTGCATCAAGGTCTGCAACCAGTGGGCGCAAATCTGTTAGGTTGACACCTAGTCAGGTAAAAATAGCAAACAAGCTTGGAGTCCCTCTAAGTGAGTATGCTAAGTACGTTTAGGAGGTACACATGACAGATAAAAAAACACCAAGAAGTGCACAAACAAGGGCAACTGAGGAACGTAGAAAACCTTGGTCGCCACCGTCTCAGTTAGACGCACCACCATGTCCTGATGGATATAAGCAACGATGGCTTCGTCTTCGTGTAAATGGGGCAGATGATACTAAAAATATCAATGCCAGACTCAGAGAAGGCTGGGAGTTAGTGAGAGCTGACGAAAATACCCAAGGTGTCTACTCTGCTTACAACGGAAGTATCAAAGCTTATGAGGGTGTCATCAGTGTGGGTGACTTGCTATTGGCAAGAATGCCAGTGGANACTGTAAACGAGCGNAATGANTATTTTAANAANAAAATNNATCAACAAACNGAAGCTTGGGAACAAGATCCTCTGCGAGAACAACATCCTAGTATGCCTATTAATGTTGATAGGCAGAGCAAAGTGACTTTTGGTGGTCCTAAAAAAACCGACTAAGTCACACACTAAAACAAAGGAGATGAACTATGGCAAATCAAGCTGGATTTTACGGATTTCGTCCCGTTAAAATGCTGGGTGGTGCTTACAATGGTCAAGGCCAAACTGAGTACACAATCGGCAACAACGAGGCATCCGCAATCTTTCAAGGCGATCCTGTTATCCTAGCGGCTAANGGGAGCATNGATATTGGTTCTTCTGCTGGTGCTGAAATCTTAGGTATTTTTAATGGTTGCTTTTACACAGACCCAACAACTGGTAAACCCACCTTTTCTAATCATTACCCAGGCGGCATCGCAGCAGCCGATATCGTAGCAAATGTCATCGATGACCCAGATGTAGTATTTGAGGTTAAAGTCGATGATACGAACGGCGGACTTGCACAAGTAGGAACNAACTGTAACATCGCAACATATAGCGCAGGATCTACCATTGATGGTATTTCAAACGTTGTAATCGATGGCGGTTCTTTCACTACAGATGCGGCAGCCAATTTTAGAGTGGTAGGTCTTTCAACTGATCCTGAAAACAGTGATTATTCTGCAGCAAATGCAGCNATTCANGTNAAGATNAACAAACACTCATTAACAGACACAACAGGCGTATAGGAGGTTAAACTATGGCTATATCTAGAAGTCAACTCGTTAAAGAGTTAGAGCCGGGTTTAAATGCACTATTTGGCCTGGAGTACGGACGTTATGATGCTGAGCACACCGAAATATTTGAGACAGAAACTTCTGATCGTGCATTCGAAGAAGAGGTAATGTTATCAGGTTTCGGTAACGCAAGAGTGAAGTCTGAAGGCGGATCAATCATTTATGATAACGCAACAGAAACATTCACAGCTCGATACACACATGAAACAATTGCACTTGGTTTTGCAATCACTGAAGAAGCTGTTGAAGATAATCTTTATGACAGAATCTCAGCAAGATATACAAGAGCACTTGCACGTTCCATGGCAAACACAAAACAGGTGAAAGCTGCAAACATCTTAAACAATGGTTTTGATGACAACTTCCCTGGTGGTGACGGTGTTGCTCTTCTTTCTGATTCACACCCACTTGTTGCAGGCACATTGAGAAATGAACTTGCTACAGCGGCTGATCTTAATGAAGCATCATTAGAGCAATCTCTAATTGATATTGCTGCATTTGTAGACGAGAGAGGTTTACTAATCTCTACTCAAGGTAGAAAACTTATTGTTCCTTCTGAGTTACAATTCGTTGCTGACAGATTAACTGAGTCTGCTTTCAGACCAGGTACTGCCGACAATGATGTAAACGCATCAAGAAACATGGGTATGATTCCTGAGGGATACACAGTAAACAACTACTTAACTGACCCAGATGCATTCTTCATTAAAACTGACATTCCTAACGGATTCAAATTATTCCAAAGAGCACCAATTAGAACCTCAATGGAAGGTGATTTCGACACAGGAAACGTAAGATACAAAGCTAGAGAGAGATACTCATTTGGTTTCTCTGATCCTAGATGTGTATTCGGTTCACCGGGTGCGTAAGCATAACTAAAACTTAATCTTTAAAGGGGCGTATGTCTTTGACTGCGCCCTTTTTTTATGCCATATTGAAAGTCTAGCATAACGACCATACACCACTGAGCTAGCAGACGGTATAGAGACTGTATGGTTAAGGTCTATACAACCAAGGAGGTTTATTATGGCTGGAACACACTTTAAAGGCCCACTATTATTCTCATCAGCTAGAGGTAGCTTAGAGAATTTGAAACAATCAATGTGGCCTGATCAATTCACCTACATGGATGATTTCTATGAAGGTGCTGTTGACACAACATTAAGATGGACAATCGTTAAAGACTCAGGAGCTAGTGCTGCTATTGTAGCTGATGCTACTGGTGGTGAGATTGCCCTAACATCTACAGCAACTACAGAAAATGATGGTGCTTCAATTCAAGGTAAGCATGAAATCTTTTCTTTGCCTACAACAGCAGGTGATGCAATATGGTTTGAAACAAGAATTAAAACATCTGATGCAGATCAAATGGATATTCTTGTTGGCTTAACAGAAACATTTGCAACTAATCCTGAAAACGCTTTAGCATCAGACAACATTATTGGATTTCTGTTAGCTGATGGTAGTGCAGTAATTTCAGGTGTTACTGAATCAGGTGGAACTGCAACCACTGTAACATTTGATGATACAACAAAAGCAACATTAGCTGATGACACCTATATTACTTTAGGCTTCAAAGCTACAAAAGGCACATCAACTGATACTGTAGATTTCTACATAAATAGAAAAAAAGTAGGATCTTCACAAACAAACGTTCCAACAGCAAATCTAAAATTAGCCGCTATGAGTTTGTCAGGTGACGCAACTGGTACTAAGGTTACAACTCTTGACTACATGATGGCTGCTCAAGACAGAGCTGTTAGCTACGAATAGGAGTAAATAATGTCCGTAACACCAATTAATAGTAAATTGTTTAAAGCTGTTGCTGCAAGCACAACTGCAATTGCAATAGCTCAAACATTAGGAGGTGCCGGAAATATGACGTTGACTGGATCATCTGTAAATGATGGTTCCAATATGGATACAACTGTTACTCTTACATCTACAGGTAACATCTCAGGTGTTACATTTACTGTGACCGGAACAGATGCTAGTGGATCAACGATTACTGAAGATATTACAGGACCAAATAATAATACTGTCACTGGTTCTACCAAATTTCTAACAGTAACGCAGATTGCAGCAGACGCAGCAGTTTCAACAAATACTTCTGCAGGATTTACTGCAACAACAGGCACTCAAGGTATTCTTACTGCAGGTGCTACAAGAGTAAGAGGTATGCATGGTGTGAGTTCTAGCACGGCTGGAGCTTTAATACTTAGAAACACTTCACAAAGTGGTACTAAATTATTAGAGATTGATACACCTGCCGCTGCTGGTCAAGTAGATCCATATATTCCTGATGAAGGAATACGTTTTAAGAACGGCGCATATATTGACATTAGTGCTGGCTATGACAGTGCTACTATTTTCTTTGATGGGTAATGGCTAAAGATAAGCAACCACCAAGAACTAAAAAGTATTTCCGCTCTACCAAAAGTGGAGCGGGAATGACTAAAGCAGGTGTCGCTAAATATAGAAGAGACAATCCTGGTTCTAAATTAAAAACCGCTGTTACAGGGAAAGTTAAACCTGGTTCTAAAGCAGCGAAAAGAAGAAAGTCGTTCTGTGCTAGAAGTGCAGGACAAATGAAAAAGTTTCCTAAAGCCGCAAAAGATCCTAATTCAAGACTAAGACAAGCACGTAAACGTTGGAGATGTTGAATGGGAAATTGGTTTATTTACTTAATAAGCTGTCTTATAATAACTTTAACAATAGTTATTGGTGGCACAAAAAATTTTTACGCTGAGACCAATACCGTGTCGAGTACGGTAGTAAACAATACACCCCCAACAGCAAATGCACCCGTTCTACCCAATTCAAATAGTGATATTTGTAAAGTTGGCATTGGCGGAGCAGTACAAAATAATGTCTTAGGCATTGCTACAGGCGTTCTCGTAGACGATGAGCTGTGTCAGCTTTTAAAATTATCTCGCTCGCAGTACGCATTTGGCATGAAAGTGAGTGCGGTGGCCCTTCTATGTCAAGACCCTCGTGTTTGGACGAGTATGATGGATGCAGGGACTCCGTGCCCTGTAAACGGTCTTATCGGTGCTGAAGCTGCTGCATATTGGGAAGCAAATCCAGATAAGATTCCAGACGGCAGTAGATATAAACCAGAATATATTGCCGCTAATAAACCAGAACCAAAGGAGTTTAGTGATGCACAAAATGCTGCTCTGTTTAAAACTTTGTTTGTTATTACTACTGGTCTCCTCTTATTCTAAAGCAGATTGCTTACCTGACGTACAAGGTCTTTGTACTCCAGGTGTCACCATCACAGAAGATACACAAATTGACATTACTGAAGAAGACAAAGGCACAGAAATAATTACAACAACTACGACCACAGTTACTACTACAACTACAACTGTTACTAACGAAGACTCAGGAGATATTCTTGATGGTGATAACGGGTATGTTGTGACTAACAAAGAGGGTGACATGGATGTTGATTGGGGTGGTCAAGGNCCTGCNAGTATGCCTAGNGGTAATAGTTGNGGNCAGTTAGGTACNGATAANTGTGCCATGATTACAGGNGGTGGCAATAGCACTTCAACNATGGGTGTATCAGGTATGGGTACAACATTTATTAACACTATTGACATATCTGATTTACAAATAGATAAGGGTGGCGAAGTAAAATACTCAATCGAAGTCAATAAACAAGATGCTCAAGATAGAATATACATGCACGTTTCAGGATATAACGGAACTACTACAGTCTTTTCAGGTACTGANGTCTTGTCTGAGTCTGGAGTATCATCCGGCTACCANTCTTATAACGGGACTTTCGATTTCAGTGGTGTACTAAATAAAATNATNGTCGAGGTTGGTGGTAGAGANATCAATATGGCCGTNGGTCCNATGTTCGATGACGTNACCGTCAATGTTTTTTATAATGTCATCAATACAATTGTTACTCAACAGATAACCACTATNGAAGAGATTTATTATCTAAACATTTTTGATCCTATTGAATTAGATTTTGTTGAAGAGGTATTTGANTANAATGACATAAGTGTGGAGGATGGAGAGATATCTTTTACGCCTATTGAACCTGAAGTTGAAGAAGTTTCATTTGCAAGTGTAGAATTAGAAATAGCTGAGATTGAAATAAATCTACCTGAGCCAGAAGTTGAAATTGTTGAGGTTGAAACAGAAATTGAGATGGAATTAGAAATGGAAATGGAAGAAGTCTTAGTTGTTGAGGCTGAACCTGAAGAAGAAATTACCGAAGAACCTCAAGAAGAATCACAGGAACCAGAACAAGAACAACCGCAAACATCACAAAAAGAAGAAGATCCAGAAGAAAAGGTAGAAGAAGAGAAGCCATCAGAGCCTAAGGTATCAAAGAAAGAAAAAGCTGCCACTAAAATTGTTAAGAAGATTGATGATAAGGCAAGATATGATGACGCTGCTCAAACCAAAACTTTAATTGTTATGCAAATATTAGGTAATACAAAAACTTTCTTTGATGCACAATCCACAATAGTTGATACAAACGTTACAGAGTATTTAAACAAGACAATAGATGATCAGTATGGTATGCTGTTTAACATGGCTCAAGATAATACAATTCAGGAGATGATAGATGCCCAGTATTGAGTATGCGGGGATGAAGGTATCTGGGGGGAAGGTGTTCGCCATCCTTACCTTATTAGGTGCCCTAGGTTCAGGTGCGTGGGCCGTTTTTAATTTTTATTCTGATTATTTGTCAATGAAGGAAAAAATTTTAGAGTATACTGAGCCGGATCTTTCTGGTTTTGATAAGAAGATTGCACTTGTAGAAAGTGAAACAAATGCACAAATTGAGATTGTTTTACAAAAGGTTGATGGTTTGAAGAGTGAGCTTGATATAGTTTTAGAGGAAATAAACCTAATATCTCAGGTCAGTCGAGAACTTAAGGACGACCTTAAAACGGATTTACGCAATATGGAAAATGACGTCCGTCACATAACCACCATTGTGAATGACGTGGAGGATAGGCAGAAAGAGGATACTAGAGAGATACTTGATGAGATTAAACTAATAGAAGAAAACCTTGAATTAAGCGTTGACAAAGCTTTAAATAATCCCTTAAGTGGTATGAGTGCGAAAACAAAATGAAAATAGATATTAAAACAGTTTTACCTTACTTAGTGTTATTTGGAACTATAGCTATGACATGGGGTATGTGGTCAGAGCGTCTTAACGCTGTAGAGGAAAAGGCAGATAGTGTTGCAAAAATGCAACAAGATATTGCTGTAATTAAAGAAAAGATTATTCTCATGGATGATAGAATAATGTGGATTGAAGAGTTTTTAATTAAGACAGTAGATTATTAATGGCAATATCAAGATCACAAATGAAACAACAGGTATCTAAGCCTGGCATGAAGAAAATAAAAAAGGTAGCAAGTGCGCTACGTAAAGCATCAAAAAAACACGCAGCTCAAGCTAAAAAATTACAAGGAGTGTTAAATGGCAGATCCAAAAAAAGGAACAGGAAAAAAACCTAAAGGTACTGGAAGGAGATTATATACAGATGAAAATCCTAAAGATACTGTCGGTATTAAGTTTGCTACACCACAGGATGCGAGAAAGACGGTTGCAAAAGTTAAAAAAATTAAAAAACCATTTGCTAGGAAAATCCAAATCCTTACCGTCGGAGAACAACGAGCAAAAGTAATGGGTAAGACAGAAGTTGCTAATATATTTAAAAAAGGTAAAGTAAGTATAAGGAGAAGTAGAAATGGGAAAACTATGTCCAAGAGGTAAAGCAGCAGCAAAAGCTCGATTTAAGGTATATCCTAGCGCATACGCAAATATGTATGCTAGTGCCGTATGTAGTGGAAAAGTTACGCCTGGTGGTAAAAAGAAAAAGAAGAAAGCCATGGGTGGTTCTATTTCTCAGGACAGAAAAGCCGTATCTTTCAAAAGAATGGCTAAAGGTGGATCAATTGTGGCAGCAGGTTGTGGCATGGTTGATTCAAGTAGACGCAAAAAAACCAAACTCTACGTCTAAGGAGGTAAATCATGAATAAGTTATGGAGCAAGTGGAATAAACTAAACAAAAGAGGTAAAGCAATCGCTGCCGTTTTTGTTGTAGTTGTTTTATGGGCCATTTATAATCAAATCTGGTAATGGCAAAAAAGGGTTTACGTGCTTGGGTAAAAGAAAATTGGGTTGACATAGCCAATAAAAGATCTGATGGATCTTATCCAAAATGTGGTAGAAGCGGTGGAGAGAAAAGAAAAAACTATCCTAAGTGCGTACCCATAGCAAAAGCAAGAGCTATGTCAAAAGGTCAAAAAGCAAGTGCCGTTCGGCGTAAACAACAAGCTGGTAATCCTGGTGGTAAACCGACCATGGTAAAAACAATTGTCAAGAAGAAAACTCGCAGAAAAAATAAAAGATGATGTAATTGATTGGTCTAAGTATGTCTTAGAACCAATGAATAAACATTTAGGTTTTCCCGCATGCCCTTTTGCTGCTAAATGGCGAAAAGACGGCAAACTTAGAATAGAAGTCAGATCTGACAAATCTAAATACGAAAAACACCTCACATCATTACTTAAAGATTGGAATAAAAAGAAGCATGATATAATTATATTTTGTGATCCTTTTTGGGAACAATATACACCAGAACAATTTCAAGATAAGATAGATTTTTACAATAAAACATATAATCGTCGTGATGTTTATTTTATGGGTTTTCATCCTAGTAATCCTGCCTCAGTAGAGGAACAAGAGTTTTTAGTAGAGCCTACTGATAATTGTAAATATGAGACTGACTTGGCTTATTCAATGATGTTAATACAAAAATTTAAACAGCTATATGAAGCAAGTTGCAAACTACATAAGATAGGTTATTATGAAAAATGGCCAGCCGAGTATTACGATGAAGTCGTAAAAACAAGGCAAGACGAATACGAACGTATATTTAAAAAGGAGAAGACATCATGATGAAGAAAAAAAATGTTGTTAAGATGAGAGGCGGCGGCAAAGCAAAAAAGAAAAGCGTTGTCAAAAAAAGAGGCGGCGGCATGATGAAGAAAAATGAAAAAACGTGGCGGCGGCATGATTAATAAAATGCGTGGCGGCGGAGCTGCAAACCCTCATAAAGCAAGAAGAGGCATGTAATGGCTACCTCGGGAACTACTACTTTCAATCTTAGTTTTGATAGAATTATTGAACGTGCTTATGCTCGTTGTGGTAAGTCTTTAAGAACTGGATATGAATTACAAGCAGCAAGAGATAATCTTAATTTGCTTTTTTCAGAGTGGGGGAACCGAGGTATTCATTTATGGAAAGTAAAAAATCATACACAAAATTTAACTGCAAGCACAACTACATATACTGCACCTAGTGATGCATCTGATGTTTTAGAATTAGTATTTAGAAAAGTAGACGGAAGCACAACTACTGACACAAGTATGACTAAAATATCACGATCAGAGTATGAAAACATACCTAACAAGTTTTCAACAGGAACACCAAGTCAATATTATGTGAGAAGAAATCGAGCTAATGTAGAAATAAATTTATATCAAACACCTGATACCACTGACACACAGATAAATTATTTTTATGTTGGTCGTATACAAGATGTTGGAGAATATACAAATGACCCTGATGCACCATTCAGATTTTTACCGTGCACTGTTTCAGGACTTGCATATTATCTTGGTCAAGAAGTTGCACCAGAAAGATCACAAGAATTAGAAAGAAGATATGAAGCAGAATTACAAAGAGCATTGACCGAAGATAGTCAATCAACTTCTGTAAACATTGTGCCTCGTAGTTTCTATGTAGGTTAATATGACCTTTGCAAATGGTAATCGTTCTTTAGCTATCTGCGATAGATGCGGACAGCAATATAAATATTTACAATTGAGACAAGAATGGAATGGATTGTTTACTTGTCCTTCTTGTTTTGAACCTAAACATCCACAACTCGATCCACCATATCATCCTGCAGATCCAATAGCACTTAGAGATCCTAGACCTGCAAGACAAGAACCTGTAGTTGTTAATGTTGGAGGACCAGTGGATTCAGCGTTTGAATCAGATGGCATGCAACCAGCTAATCAAATCAGAGAGTTGATTATGGGATCAAGTGTTGGTACAGTAAGCGTGGTAATATCATGAATTATTCTGAACTTTTAGACAATGTTAGAAACTATACAGAGGTTACATCTGATGTTTTATCTAACTCTGTTATTAATGTTTTTCTTACAAATATTGAAAATCAAATCGATAGACTAATAGATACTGATGCGCAGAGAAGATATGCAACTTCTACATTTACAGCAAACAATAGTTTTTTAGATGTATCTGCACCTGAGGGTGGATTTAGATTTGCAAGAGGTTTACAAATACATGGTTCTGACGGCACTATAACTTGGATGGAGCAAAGAGATGCTACCTTTATAGATGAGTATGCAAAAGAAAGATCTACCACAGATACTGATTATACAGGTCAGCCTAAATATTGGGCTAATTGGGATGCAACAACTCTGATTGTAGCACCTACTCCTAACACAGCATACACAGTAGAAATGTGGTATGATGAAACTCCTGAGCGGTTAGGTAATGGGTCAGGGTCAACATCTACTACGACTTTTGTTTCAAACAACGCACCAGAGGTTTTGTTGTATGGAGTATTATCTGAAACTTTTTCATACTTGAAAAACACACAAGATATGCAATTATACACCCAGAAGTTCCAGACAGCTCTTCAAGCTTTTGCTAATGAGCAAATGGGACGTAAACGAAGAGATGAGTATGTAGATGGGGTACTAAGAGTACCACTACCATCTGCAGACCCTAAAGCCTAAGGAGGGCATAAAACATGGCAATAAACCAAGCAGTCTGTGCTTCCTTTAAACAGCAATTGCTTCAGGGGGATCATGACATTGATAACGACACTATCAATCTTGCTCTCTATACAAGTTCTGCAACTTTAAACGGAAACACAACAGCCTACTCTGCAACTAACGAAGTAGGTAATTCAGGAACATATACAGCAGGCGGTGCAACTTTAACAGGCGCAACTGTTGGATTAACAGCAACTAGTGTTACAGCATCAACAGCATTTGTGGATTTTGCAAACGCAAGTTTTACATCAGCAACAATTTCTGCTCAAGCAGCTTTGATCTATAACAGATCATCAAGTGCTACTAATGCAGCTATTGCAGTTCTTGATTTCGGAAGTGTTAAAACATCAACAAACGGTACATTCACAATCGCATTTCCTACCAACGATAAAGACAGTGCTATATTAAGACTTTCTTAATATAAAGGATCCCTACTATGTCAAATGGTTGGAGTGATGGAACATGGGGACAAGGTACGTGGGGAGATCAGAATAGTACACTTGTTGAATTAACAGGTTTAAGTACATCATTTAGTGATGGCTCCGTAACTGTAGAAGCCTCAGTTGATTTTGGTTGGGGCAGATCTACGTGGGGTTCATTTGCATGGAATGAAAATATAACAATTGAGGTCGATGTCACTGGAGTGACAATGGCCACATCTTTAGGCACCACAACTCAAGAAGTTGGAACGGGTGTCACAGTCACACCTACAAGTCTTACTATGACAGGTGCATTAGGCACCACATCACAAACTGGCACATCACTTTTAACTCTTGACAGTTTGTCAGTTGGTGTTGCTCTATCTGGAGTAACCGTATCAGCGGCGGGTAGCGTTGGTGTTATAGCGCCATCAGATCAATTAGACTTCGCTATTGGAACTCCTGTCATTGATATTTTTACACAAATAGATCCTGTGCCAGTTACCATGACGGCAGCTCTAGGAACTGCAGTCGCAGAAGCCGATGCTTTAGTTACCCTTGGTAGCTTATCTTCATCATTTGCTACAGGGACAGAAACCGTTGAAGTAGGAACTGGTGTAACAGTTAGTGTTTCTACTGTTGCAATGAGTTTTGCACAAGGAACTCCAGACCCTCAAGCAGGAGCAATTGTAGATTTAACAGGACTTGACTTATCAATAGTAACGGGTAATCCTTTCTCCACACCATGGGCAAACGTGGTAACGGGAGCAAGTAATACTTGGACAGAGGTAGATGCAGCATAAAAAGTGTTGCTTGGATAACAAAAAAGGATATATTTTAGAGAGGTTTAAACATGGCAAGTACATACTCAAGTAATTTTAAATTAGAAAAAATGGCTACTGGCGCTAATGCCAATACCTGGGGTACAAACACTAATAATAATTTAGATGTTTTAGATGCATTCGGCGCAGGTTATATAGCTAAATCTGTTGCTGGTTCAGCAAACATTACTCTTACAACAGGTAATGCAGATCCCTCTGCTGAAGCAGCTAATAAAGTTGTTGAATTAACTGGTGCTTTAACAGGAAGTATTACAGTTTTTGTTCCTGCTGTAGAGGGTGAATATGTATTTTTTAATAACACAACAGGTTCACACACTTTAACTATTGCAGCCACTGGTCACGCCGCTAACGGTATTGCTATAGCACAGGGAGCATACTCACATGTTTATAATGACGGTACCGCTAATTATAAAATGTATAATGCTGTTGACAAATTAGGAGCTACAACTTTTGAGGGAGCTGTTACAGCAGGTGATGGTAACATTATTTTAAGAACGAATGGTGCGGTATCAGCTACAACATACACAGGTGATGGATCAAACTTAACAGGTGTTGAACCATTTCCCTCTGGAACAAAACAAGTTTTTTATCAAGCGTCTGCACCAACAGGTTGGACTAAAGATACAACAGCAGCGCTCAATGAAGCAGTGATGTCAGTTGTTACAGGAACAGGTGGAGGCACAGGTGGTTCAACTGCTTACTTCTCATCTTTCTTAGCAACCACAGATAAAACAGCAGCTCAAGGTTCTGCGCCTGTCACAGGTTCAGTTTCAGGAACAGTAGGAGATACAACGTTGTCAACTCCTCAAATACCTTCTCACAGTCACCCTGGTGCTCAAAGACAAAATACTAACAATGGTCCGCAACAGGGAACAGCCATGGACTATGTTCAAAGAAATACAAATACCACTGGAAGCACAGGTGGTGGTGGATCGCACACTCACCCATTTAGTGGAACTTTAACCAGTGCTTCAGCAGATGTTGATGCAACTGTGCCTGCTGCTGATGTCAAATACGCAAACGTAATTATAGCCGCTAAAGATTAATGCCCATATTCGACCCTGATGGGACGTGCCCTCTTTTAAACAAGAAATGTATGAAACACAAATGTGTTTGGTACAATATGCTTCAAGGTAAAAACCCACAAACAGGCTTGGACGTACAAGAATGGGGATGTTCTATAGCATGGATTCCTTTATTATTAGTTGAAAATTCTAGACAAACAATGCAAGTGCAAGCAGCCACTGAGTCATTTAGAAATGAAATGGTTGATTCTAACAAAGCAATGGCAGGTCTTTTGAAAAAAAGTGATACAGCATCAAATTTATTAAGAAATACAACATCAATATTTAATTTATTAAGCAAACAACAAAGAGCCGTTATGGAGGGTGATAAGAAATTAGAGGATGAAACTATTAGACAATTAAGTAATAATAATATAAAAGTTAAGAAGAAGCCCAAAAAGGCAACAACTAAAAAGGTAAAGAAAAATGGCAACAACAGTAAATAACACCACAATAAATACTAAACTTACTATTATATTTGATGCTGATGTAAATCCATCATCTGCTAATGATGGACCTGCTTCAGGTAGTGGAAATACAGAATCCGATGTTTACATAGATAATAAAAATTATTTAAATTTACGTTCACATACAGAAGTTGATGCCACTGTGCATGCTTTACAATGGGATGCAACAACTAATACTGGACACATTGAACTTACAAGTAATTCAGATAATCAATCCATATCTTCCTTACCACAGTGGGCAACCAATGTTGTTATTAGATGTGAGGCTCAAGATGTTTGGCAAACAAATTATGATTCTACTTACACATCTACTTATAATGGTCATTCTGATGCTAATGCTGAAGATGACTCTGCTGCGCAATCTGCAGCTAAATCTGCTGCAACTTCAGCAGCTAATACAGCAAGAGATAATTACTTATCAGGAAATAGCATCACCTATTAATTGTGCAACATCACATTTTAGAGTTAAAAAAATTTATACCTCAAGATTTTTGTAATAAAATTATTCTTTATTTCGATGAAGAATTAAATGATGCGCAAATTGGTGTGGTAGAAGATTCAAAAAAAAATGCAAAGGTTGATAAGTCAACAAGAAATTGTCAAGTCAAACATTTGTTGGGTTCAGATGATACTTTTGGTAAAAAATTAATTTTAAATTATTTAAAATTACGAATTCTTGATTCGATTGAACATTTCAAAGTTAACAACCCTTATTTAAAAATTTCGGAAATTTCTCAAATAGATTTTTTAAAATATGAATGTAATTCTTATGACTCTGGTTATATTTTTCATGTTGATCACGCAGCTAAAGCTCCTGAAAGAGCTTTATCTATTTCGATATGTTTAAATAATAAATTTGAAGGAGGTGAATTTATTTTTAATCTACAAGGAACAGAACATAGAATTGTACAAAATGTTGGGGATTGTGTTATCTTTCCTTCAAATTTTTTATATCCTCATCAAGTTAATAAAATTACATATGGAACAAGGTACGCAATAGTAGCATGGGTAATATAAAACCTATTTTTATTGAACAATTTTTACCTGAAGAGTTGTGTAGTTTTTTATATTCATATTGTGTCTTAAAATATTCAAATCCAAAAAAAATTAAAATGGATACCTCAACTGCGAGTTTAATTGGAGTGTACTCTGATCCCGCCATGGAAACATTATTAGCTTCAAGCACTTCAGTAATAGAAAACAACGTCGGCAAAAAACTATGGCCAGCTAATTCATTTTTAAGAATATATGATAAAGGTTCTGATCTTAAATCACATACAGATAGACCATCTTGTGAATATACTGTGGCTTTATGTTTGGGTGGAGATCCTATAGATAAACCCTATAGTTTGTATATTGGAACAGAAGATAAAGACTCAAAGTATAAATATTTTGATGAACTTGATAATTATATAGGACTGAATATAGATTATGAATTTCCTATGGTAAAAAATAATGCTTTAGTATTTCAAGGTCTTGATGTCCCTCATTGGCGAGAGTATTGCACACACGATCATTTTATAACTGTTTTTCTACATTATGTTGAACAAGATGGTAAGTTTAAACATTTAAAATTTGATGGTAGAGAAATGTTATCATTGCCAAAAAAATGAAGATTGAAAAGACAAATTTTTTTCCTGTAGAAATTCATAGTTTTTTTGTAGAAAAACAAACATGCGAAGAAATTTTAAAAATTGTTAAGGAAGAAAAAGATAATTGGAGTAAAAATTTATTAAATGTAAAAGCAAAAACATCTGGTTGGGATGGCTTAAGATTTCCAATAATAAAAAATATTTCTAATTTTTGTTGTGAAACAGTATTGCCCAAAATTCATTCTTTAAATAATTGGAGTTGTGAAGAAGCTTGGGTTAATGTTTATGAAAAAGGAGATTATACAGAGGTTCACAATCACGCTTCTAAAAAATATAGTGCTATACTTATTGTCAAAAGCAAATGTAATGCCTTAGTTTTTAAAAACATAGCAAATATGTACTCTTTAGGTAATTTTAAAAAAGAACATCAAGATGAAAAGATATTAGAAAAAGATGGCTTGTTTATATTCTTTCCTTCTTGGCTTTTTCACTATGTAGAAAAATGCACTGATGAAAGAATTACAGTAGCTTTTAATTTTTACAATGAAGAATTTTAAAACCTAATGACAACACAGGTCATAGATAATTTTTTATCTGATAAAAATCTATTAGATAGCTTTTTTCAAAAATATATTAATGAAGGTAAAATACATTTTGCATTTAGAAACCAAGGAGAGCCAACTGATTTACCACATTCTTTTTGTTCATCAAGAGACTCAAGTGATTTTTGTTTACCACTAATCTACGATGTATATAAAAAAATATTACAAATTAATGATAATAATAAATACGAGATATATAGGTGGCATATTAATATACATCCTACCGGATTTGATGGCACCATTCATTATGACAACGAGGGTAATGTGCCAACATATCTATATTGCTGCACTCCAGATTGGAAACCAGAGTGGGGTGGAGAATTTATAGTTTATGATGAAAACAGAGAGGCTAAGACTGCAACGTCATTTAAAGAAGATAGACTTATTATATTTAACGGTTCTTTACCTCATAGAGCAGTAGCACCAATTAGACTTAGCAGTTTGTTAAGGGTAACCATAGCCTATCAATGCAAAGAATGTTCAATCAAATAAACAAAGACATACATTACAAAGACGATTATTTGAATAAAGATTTTTTAAACAATCTTTTAAATAAGATAAACACTTATGATACATGGAAAAAACAAACAAGCGTGGCTGATAGTGGTAATTTTTTTTGGACAATGGATATCAGTGATACTGATGAGTTTAAAAACGAATGCACAATTTTAAAAAATAATATTACAGATAAGGTTTTAAGAATATATATTAATGGACAATCGTACACACAACACGGTGATTTTCATAAAGATGATGGCGAAACAACTTACTTAATAGGATTAAATAAAAATTGGAATCCTACAAGAGGAGGTGCTACAGAATTTTTAGGTCAAGAAAGCACGAGTATTTTAATTTACCCTATTTACAATAGATGCATAAAATTTAATGCTCAAATACCTCATAGAGCCTTACCGAACAATTTTAGAGAAGACTTCAGAATGACTTTAGCTATTAAAACTACAAATGTATAAAGATATTATATTCAGCTCACCCTTAGCAGGACATGTAGAGGAACCAAAACCATCCTCTAAATTTTTACCGGAAGAATATAAAAAAATGCCCACGAGACGAGAAAACAAAAGTATGCAAGATTTAACTGTTAAAGCATGTATGCCTTTTTTAGACTCCTTAACTGTGGGTTATATAATTCCTTTTCCTATAGATACTGTTGTAGATATAAAAAAAAATGAAGAAATCTACGATGTAAATATTTATTATAACAGTTCTTTTCCAAAAGAGTTTTCTGATTATTACAAATTTGATCAACATGGAGATGATCAGTTTCCGCAAAACATGAAATACACTCAAAGAAGTTTAGATATTATCTTTAAAATAGTGCAACCTTGGCATATAAAAACACCGCCTGGATATAGTTGTATTATAACACAACCTTTTAATAAAAACCTGCCTTTTAAAATTATAGATGCTATTGTTGATACAGATACTTATGAGCTTAATATTAATTTACCTGGTTTTTACATGGGAGATGTTAACCAAAAAGAAATTCTAATACCTAAAGGAACTCCTTTAGCACTTGTTATTCCTTTTAAAAGAGATACTTGGAAGATGAAAATGAGTTCTGAAAAAAAACTAAACAAATATACTTTTTTAAAATACTCGACTTATTTGACATCTTTTTACAAAAGAATAAATTGGGTAAAAAAAAGATTTTATTAAGGAGAAATATATTGATAAAGCCAGAAGAACTTGCAAACAAAAATTTTAGAATTTTTTTAGGAATGCCCATGTATGGCGGGATGCTTTCTGAGGCTACATTACATGGTTTATTAGAATTACAATCATGGACTAAATCAAGAAATATCGGAATGAGAGTTCAAACGATGGGTAATGAAAGTTTAATAACTCGAGCTAGAAATACTATTGTATCCATGATGATGGATCAAACAGACTTTGTTGGCACTCACCTTCTGTTTATTGATGCTGACATAGGTTTTCAATGGCAAAATGTAGAAAGATTGCTTTGTGCAGATAAAGATATTGTTTGTGGTATATATCCTAGAAAACATATTTACTTCGATAAAATTAGAAAAACATTACAAGAAAATCCAAATATCAATGAAGATGAACTTGAAGCAAAAGCTTTGGGTTATAACATAAATTTTGATGACCCTCTTAATTTAAAAGGTCATGATGGGTTCTTTCCAGTTAATGAAGCTGCAACAGGCATGATGTTAGTTAAACGTGAAGTATTTAGAACTATGTTTAAAAAGTTTCCAGAAAGAAAATATGAATCTGATCAAATAGTAAATGGCAAATCTTACAGATCAGATAATTGTTATGATTTGTTTGCAGTTGGACCTTACAATACTCCTAGGGACGGAAAATCACAAATCAGGTACTTATCAGAGGATTATTATTTTTCACGATTGTGGCAAGAGTGTGGTGGTGAAATTTGGGCTGATTTAGCAATGCCTCTAACTCACTTTGGTAATCGAGCATACAAAGGTCATGTTGGGTCTTTAGTTGCTAAAAAAGAGTAATTTATATATATTGGCACAATGCCATTAGTAAATTTTAGACCAGCTCCAGGCATCAATAAAGAAGTAACCGATTACACAGGCGAAGGCAAGTGGACAGACGGTGATAATGTACGCTTCTTTCAAGGATTGCCACAAAAAATCAAAGGATGGGAGAAATTCATTACCACAACTTTGGTAGGTGTTGCACGTGATCAACATGCTTGGGTTGCTTTAGATGGCACAAGATACAATGCTGTGGGAACTGATAGAAAATTATACGTCATACAAGAGGGTTTAGCGTATGACATCACACCCATAAGAGAAACACAAGCTTTAACAAATCCATTTACTACAAATGCAACGACATCTGTTGTTGTAACAGATACAGCACATGGTGCACAAGCAGGAGACTTTGTTACTTTTGATTCTTTCTCAACCATTGATGGTCTTGACATGAATAAAGAATTTGAAATAACTTCTGTCGCTAATAATAATGCATACGTTGTGACTGCAGGAAGCGCAGCCTCAGGATCTACATCCGGTGGAGGTGGCACAGGTAATGCAAAATATCAGATAAGTATTGGTCCAGAAGTATCTACTTCAGCTTTTGGTTGGGGCACAGACACATGGGGCTCTGGAACATGGGGCACTCCTTCAACAGTTTCAAACGTTACATTAGAAGCAAGACAGTGGTCCCTTGATAATTTTGGAGAGGACTTAATTGCAACAGTTTTAAATGGTGGCGCTTTCAAGTGGGATACATCAACTGGTGTATCAACAAGAGCAGCAGCTATATCAGGAGCACCAACAGCATCAAGAATAAGTTTAGTTTCCACACCAGATCGACATTTACTTTTTATGGGAACAGAAGCTACGATTGGTACAATAGACTCACAAGATGATTTATTAATTAGATTCTCAGATCAAGAAGATATTACTACGTATCAACCAACCGCAGAAAATACTGCTGGCTCATTACGTATTGCTGACGGATCACGAATCGTGGCCGCAGAGAGATCAAGAGGTCAGATACTCGTATGGACAGATACTTCATTACATTCTATGCAATTTATTGGTCCTCCTTTTACCTTTGGACTACGACAACTGGGTCAAAACTGTGGTATTATAGGTATACACGCAGGACTTGATTTAAATGGTGTTGCTTATTGGATGTCACAAGACTCATTCTTTCTATTTGATGGTACAGTAAAAAAATTACCATGCACTGTAGAACAGTTTGTTTTTGATAACATTAATATTACAGGATCTGAAAACGCTTTTGCAGGGCATAACGGTGAGTTTAACGAGATTATGTGGTTCTATCCTAGAACAGGATCGGACACAATTAATGCTGTAGTAGCCTATAATTATTTAGAGCAAACATGGTGGACAGGAACTCTTGATAGAACAACTTGGATTGATAGAGAAGTGTATGATAATCCAGTTGCATCCGATTACTTACCAACAACCACGGCCAACAACGAAAGTATTTCAGGTTTAACAGATGGTGCTACACAAATGTTTTTACATGAAACAGGTAATGATGCTGATGGAGCTGCTATGACTGCTTTTGTTAAATCTGGATCAGTAGAAATAGGTGAAGGTAATGATATGTTATTTGTTCAAAAACTTATACCTGATGTGCAAAATCAAGCAGGCACTTTAAATTTTAAGTTAGAGTTTAAAAACTATCCAAATACAAGCACTAGCACTACTAAGACAGCAACATTTACCGATGCTACAGAGTTTGTAAGTTTAAGAGGAAGAGGTAGAGAGTTTACAGTTAATGTGGTTTCGAATACGGCAGGAACTGCATGGAGACTAGGCACTCAACGATTTGATATACAACCTGATGGAAGGAGATAATGAATAATTATATTTTCAAAACAAGTATTGAAAATCACACTCAAATAAAAAAGACTCTTTTAGATCAAATTAATTTAATACCTAATAATCCAATAAATACTAAACAATGCAAATTATATCATACTGATTGGAATCTTCCGGTTGACATGCATAGAGAATATAAATTTATTTTTTTTGAAGCTGTAAAAAAACATTTGAATGATATGACATTACAATTAGGTGCTCCTAACGTTGAAATTGCTAACTTTTGGTTTCAACAATACATTGAGAGTGGAGAACATAATTGGCATACCCATGGTGGATGTAATTTTTCTAACGTATATTTTTTAGAATGTTCAAAGGGGGCCTCAACAGAATTTAAAAATTTTGAAGTAACATGTGAAGAAGGAGATATATTAAGTTTTCCAGGTTTTCTGCCTCACAGGTCGCCCACGATCCAACAGGGAGATAGAAAAACTATAATAGCTTTTAACACAAATATAACTTTTCCTGATTAAATTATAGTTTAATATAAAAAAATGGCAAAATTAATACTACAAAGGTTTCCTGACCCAAGACCAGAATATGATGCTCAACAGTCTGCTGAATTAATTAGACAATTGGAAGAAATGATACAACAATTAAACACACAGTATACTCAAGACACACAAGAGGAGGCCACAAGAAGATCGTGGTTTTTAAGTTAATGGCTGACGTTTTTAGAAGATTTATTGCGAACCTAACGAACACAGATTTAACAACTATTTTTGAGGTGCCTACTGCAAACGTTGCAGCAACGCCCCCTGTGCCAGTATCTACATTCATAGTAAAAACTATTAACACACATAATTATGATGGATCAAGTGCTGTCACAGTAAATATAGATCATAATAATGGTAGTGCAGATCTTCAAGTATTTCAAGTTGACGTATCTGCGTCCGATACAAACACCATAAGTACGAGCATGGTTTATCAAGAAGGAGATAAAATGAAAGCACAAGCTAACGCCGCTTCAAGAGCGATTATTGAAGTATCCGTTTTGGAGGTTAAACAACAACAGTAATGTATTTGATAGCAACTGTCCCCGAAGACATCACCAAAAACTTAGACCAAATAATAAACAAAAAACACACAACAAAAGCTAATCATGATTTAGCGGGCAACATTCAAAATGAATTTTTAATAATGGAAGGCATACCCATGTTATGGCCTTTAATTGATCAATGCATACAAGCACATTTTAGTAAATATCCCAGTTACTTTGCAAGAATAAGTGGTATGCACAAGTCAGAGCAGTTTAGTTTAGAACTTCAAAGTCTCTGGGTAAACTATCAAAAGAAACATGAGTTTAATCCTATACACATACATGATGGTTTATTTAGTTTTGTCATATGGCACAAAATTCCTTTTAAAATGGATGATGAAAAAGCTAGATTTCCACATATGAAAGAAAGTGAGATAAGGGCAGGTCACTTTGTTTTTTTAATGACCAATGAATTAGGTAATATAACTTCACATTCAATACCTGCAGATAATGAATGGGAAGGTAAAATGGCATTATTTCCTGCATCTTTAAATCATCAAGTTTATCCTTTTTATACATCTGATGAATATCGGATATCGATCTCAGGCAACGTAGGCTTTCAATAATCGGTTGATTTATTAAGTTTTCGCCTATAAAACTATAGTATGGCGAAAATTATAGATGAACCAAAAATCTTGCGTTATGACTCGATTGATGGTGAAAAAGTTCCTGTTTATAGTGCAAAAGTAGAAACTACTATTACAAACACTAAAACGGGTCAAGAATATGATTCACATGAGGAGTGTCAGGCTGATATTGACAATCCTGAAACCGAAACAACTGAAGCGGATATAAGAAGAGATGTTCACGTAACAGCTCCTAATGTATTTGCTGGAGCACACACACTACCGGAGTAAAAATGTTTAAGAAGATTTTCTCAGCAGCTAAAAATTTATTACGAAGTCCTGTTGGGCAAGTCGGTATTGGATTACTTTTACCTCAGTTTGCACCCGCTCTAGGCACTATGGCTAAAGCAGGAGGACTTAAAGGTTTAGTTGGTGGTATTGGATCTTTTGCAGCAGCAAATCCTATGCTTACTCAAGCTGGTTTAGGTTTACTTGCGGGTGATAAACCTGCTAATGTATTACGAAACGTGGCCTACGGATCAATTGGTCAAGGTATAGATGCGTTAGGCAAAGGTAATACATTTATGAGTGGTGTTCAAAAGGGTTTTGGTATAACTCCTGCTGGTGCTACAGATCCAATAATTAAAGGAGGCATCGTGGATTCTGTGTCAGGTAAAGTAATACCAGGAACTGAAGGTCAAGGTTTTCCAATTAGAACTGGAGAAGTCGCAAAACCAGGTTTATTAGAGAGAATTGCAGGAGGTTTAATTAATGAAAACGAAACTGATTTCTTTGCAAAATATTCTCCTCTTTTAAAACTTGGTGCAGTTGGTGCAACTATTGCATCTGCTGTAATGTCTGAAGATGAAAAAGATTTATTTTATGACCCAACAAAAAATCCTTACTTAAAATCAGGTAGTGCCGACAAAGACTTTTTTGAAGATATAAATCCTCTTTACGCCGCTACCATGAAACGAGGCGGAGTGATGGACTTTCCTGAAAAAGACGGTATGATAAATGGTCCAGGTGACGGTCAATCTGACGATATCCCTGCAATGCTCTCCGACGGCGAATTTGTTATGACTAAGCAAGCAGTAATGGCTGCTGGCAACGGTAACAGAAATGAAGGCACAAAGAAAATGTATGACATGATGTATTCATTAGAAGATAAAGCAAGAAACATGGGGATAGGTAGGGTCTAATGACACCAGAAGAGTTACAAAAATTAATTGCACAACAATACGGTAATGTGTTGACTGCAGGTCAAAAACTTACATCACAGCCAAAACCTGTTCCAACTCAAACAGTTGTTCAACCTTCCGCTGCTATCGGACAAGCTACAAACTTAGCTGCTAATGCTGCTACAACTGGACCCGACTATTTTGGTATGGGTGTAGGTGCACTACAAGGTGCTCAATCAGCCATTGGTAATGCAGCAACAATGTCAGGTCAAACAACCGGGGCCTACGATCCACAGTCTTATCAAGCATTCATGAATCCTTTTCAACAGGAGGTTATCGATCGATATACCCAAGAAATGCAAAGACAGTTTGATATCACTGGTCAACGCAGAAAAGCAGATGCCATCAGTGCAGGCGCTTTTGGTGGTGGTCGTGAAGGTGTATTAGAAGCAGAAGCACAAAGAGGTTTTCAACAACAATTAGGGACTGGTATCGCTGGTCTTTTATCATCAGGTTTTCAAACAGCGCAGCAACAAGCTCAACAGGCTTTTGAAAATCAGAGAAGAGCACAACAACAAGCAGCAGGTTTACAACTTGCGGGTGGTGAATTAGGCACAGGTATTGGTCAGCTCTTTGGAACATTCGGTGTACAAGCACCAACAACACAAGCAAATTTAGCAACACAGCTAAGTCAATTAGGTGTCACAGAAACTGCTGCTCAACAACAAGCAGCACAACAAGCATTTCAAAATCAAATGGCTCAGTTTAGACAACCATATGATCAATTAACATTTCAAGCTGGTTTACTTGGTGGTGCGGCACCAGCCTTTATGTCACCAGCAACACCAGGTATGGGCAACCCACTTTTACAAGGAATTAGTGCATTAGGCGGGTACGCAGTATAGGGAGGGTCAATGAGTTCTACAGGATATGACACTCTTAGCGATTTTAAAATCGACCTTACAGTTGATCCTATTCAACCAATAAATTCTATTAGACCACATCAAGGTGGTGGTAAGTTTACTATCTCTGATCAGATGGAGACACCAACTCCTGAAATGGAAGCTAATGCTGCTACAAGTATGCAACAAGCTGCTCAAGAGGTTGACGTTACATCTTACATGAATGCAATGGCAAATCAGTTTGCTGGTCAATATTTACCAGTGAGAGATCAAAGAAGAGCTTACGCTGATCAATATTATAAAGCTTTAGGTTTAGGCAGTCGTTATAACCCTGCTGATTTCGAAGCTGAAATTAGACAATCTTTAGGTGAGCTACCAAAAAGAAGTGGTTTAGATTCTACTTTAAATTTTATTATTGATGCTTTAAATGGCAGAACACAATTTAAAGGTGTGGCAGGTGCACTTGATGTTTTATCACAAGCCACTGGCAAAGCGTTAGGTCGAGCAGAACAAGATCGTTTAAACAGAATTAATTATCAAATGAAAGTTGGAGAGCTTGCTGTTCAACAAGCACAAGACGCTAATAAAATTATCATGGAAAAAGAAGCAGACTTTTTTTTAAAAATGATGGGTTATGACAATGAGGACATGACTAAATTTATGAGTTTCAATGCGGACATTTTAAAAGATGTATCAGAGCATAATTTAGATGTGCAAAAAGAAAGAATTAAATCTTCTTTAGCGATGTTAAATAATTTAGATGCACCTCTCAATGTAAGTTACATTGATAATACTGGTGCAAGACAATTTGGTATGGCAAAGATGGTTGCTTCTGATGTTGGCCCACAATTAATGTTAGGTCGTTTGATGGACTTACCTGATGGTAGAAAAGTACAGATTTATGATATTCCGATTGATGTAAGTAATGCAACTATCATTGGTAAGAGTCAACCAGGCACCGAGGCCGCAACATTAGCTAGCATGACACCATCATCTCAAAAGATTGTAGAAGGTGTCCAAGACTTTGCATCTTTAGATGGTATTAGATCAGACATCTCAAGTATTTTAATTACCGCTTCAAACGATATAAACAAGCTAGGTTTGCCAGGTAATATACAAAGTGTTATTCAGACTGTAGGATTTAACATCGAATCAATTTTAAATGAATTATCTAAAAATTCTGGTGGTAGTGGTGCTGTTGGTACAAATGCGACCAGCAAAGGTGAAATGTTTTTCAATAGAGATCAATTAGAATTTGATGATTATGACCGTCAAGAAACAACTATTACGCTAACTGATTTACCACAGGGTAATAATCCTTTTGCAAGCACAACGAAAAATGTGCCAGTGTCTATGAATGATTTGTTTAGCGAAGAGTGGTTTGTCAGTCAAGGTTATGATACCAGTTACGCAGAAAACAAAGTTCGTGAAAACTTTATTATTTATGGTTTAGCAAGAGCGAACAAACCTACGGGTCGTTTAAACGTGGACGATATTAAACGTGCTAGTGATGCTATTTCTATTTATGGTGCAAAAGCTCCACAAGACGTAATTACAGCCTTGAAAGAGGTTGATCGTAAAATTAGACAAGCTCAACAAGGTTTACTACGTGCTTATCCTGAGATTATACTTCGAGATCCTACGTTTTCTAATCCTGATAAAACAGATCAAATCTTAAGAAATTTAGGACTAAATCCAGACGATTTTGCTACATATTTAAATCAATTGACACAATCGGGAACAAGTCCTGACGCTAATGCGATTCAAAGTGAACAACCACAAAATCAACAACAAAGAACTGTGCCGAATGAGTTTGATAATGAAGGTGAAGCAGTAGATATCGATGACTTATTTAGTATATCTGTTGAGGGAGTAATTTAATGGAAGAAGATAATATTGTACAAATAGATCCTTTCTTACCTGGCGCTAAAAAAGGTAAGCCTATAACGTTAATGAAAGGCACACCTAATCAAAAAACTTTAATGTTAGAAATGCCTGGTGGTAAGATGTCTGCTCAAGACTTACAGACTATTAAAAAAGCTTATGGCTTACCTGCAGATATAAGTTTTCAACAAACACAAGAACTTTTAAAGAAGATTGAAGCGAGTGACAGACAAACACTTCTACAAAGTATTGATCAGTTTGAAAAAGGCACACCAGAATATTATGGAGAGCTTGCTGGTAAGACCGCTGATGCAATTACAAGAGATCAATTAATAAAAGATCCAATGAATTTTTACTACAATCAAGCCGCAAAAGAGTTTTCAATACCTAATCCAGGTTCTTACATACCTTTTTTAGGTCAGTATCTACCTGACGATATAAGACTACCACAAGATTTAGTTTCTAAACCTGCATTTGAAATGATTGGTGGTATGACCGGTGTGACTGCAGCGCAAACTGCAAAGATACTCGGAACACGTAATCCTTTTGCTTTATTGACACCTCAAGAATTATATGGCTCTGAGCTTTTAGGAACTTCAGCAGGTAATGCAGCCTATGTATTAGGTAATAATATTTTAAGAAGTTTATTAGACTTACCTGAAGAAAGTTTAAAAGATCAAGGTTCTCAGTTTTTGTATGACACAATGTTAAATACAATGTTTACAGGTGGTGCTGCAGCATTAGGACCAGTTTTTAATCACACCAAAGGGTTTATTGGCAAGAACATATTTGGTATTGATCCAACTAAAAAGAATTTACAAAAACTCGCTGAGATAACTGATACTTATGGTATACCTTTGGGTATCATTCAAGCAACCAACATGCCTTTCTGGAGAGCTTACAGTAAAGTGATAGGTGTTTTACCGTGGGTAGGTAAAGAATTTGGTGCTCAAAGACAAGCAGTAACAGAGGGTTCTAGACAATATTTGGGTAAACTTATGAACTCCGTGGCCCCTTTACAAACTGTATCCATGTTAGGAAAAGATTTATCAAAGATGATGCAAGACAACTATGAGTCTGTTAGAGCTGCACAACGATATTTGTACGAAAACTTTGAAGAATATGCCAAAAAATTAAAAGGCAAAAAAGTTATTAACATTGATAATTTTAGAAATTTAGCAGAAGAAACAAGAAAAGCTTATGAAGAAGGTATACCTGGTTTAAGAACTGGTGAGCAGTTTAGATATCCTGGTTCTGCTTCTCAAGAGTCATTTGGTAAATTATATCAAATGTTAAGTAATCTTGAACCAAACATTACGATGGAACAAGCCATTACACTTCGTCAAATGTTTAATGATTTTGCTGTAAACTTTAAAACTGAATTTAAAGGTAAGATTCCAGAAAATCAAGCACAGGCAATAAGTAACTTAGCTGTCATGTTAGAGATGGATATTAGTAATCTTAAAAACATTGGTAATGAGATTGATGACGTCGTATTTAACACTGCGTTAAAAAAACTTTCTGCTGCGAATGATTATTTTGCAGCAACGATTCCTGATTATACCGGAGGTATTGCATCCAATATGAAACAAGTCAATGCTAATATATTTGGTCCTGGACCTGATACACGTTATGGCATGATGTATACCAAAGAAGTTTTTGACGTCATTTTACAACGAGCTAAAAATGATCCAGAAGCAATGAAGCATTTATTAGAATTATCCAAAGCAACACCAGAGCAAATTCAAGCTTACAAAAAAGCAGGTAATAAGGAAGGTGTCGTTGTTGAGGTGGAAGCTTTAGTCAAGGACATGGACAAAAATAGTCCTACTTATAATCAAACTATAAAAAAGAAAATTCCCGTCACTAGTGTTGCTCCTAATGCAGGACAATTGAGGGTTGTTAGAAGATTACTTGATGATGCTCTTAATGATTCACTAGCAGGTCTTCCTGTTGGTGTTACACCAAATCAATACTTAAATGTTACATCTGCTAGTCCAGAACTAATACAGAAAAAAGGATTAAAAGGTGCGGCTCCAGAAATGTTGGAGTTTAGTCAAGTAGAGTTTAGCCCAGAAATGTTTGCCAAAAAGTTAGGTTTAAATACAGAAGATGGTATTGAAATTTTAGAAACAGCTTTAAAAGGCACAGGTGTTACTGTGCAAGGTATAAAAGATTTCTTAACAGCAGTGGATGCTGCTGGTGCGTTTGTTGTTAATGATCCTTCTACATTTGTAACTAGAAGAATTACCTTAAGTGGTTTTAAAGGTATCATGTTAGGCTCTGCGATTGGAACGGGTGCAGGTGGTTTTATGGCAATGAATCCTATTATGACTGCTTTAATGTTAAAATATGGATCTAAACTTTTAACTGATCCAAAAGCTCTCAAAGCATTTACTGATGTGTATATTGATGCTGTTAAGTTTCCAACAAAAGATCCTCTTACAAAATCAAGAAGAAATGACATTTTAGCTTGGGCTAGTGAGTTCTTACCAACCGATGAGGAGTTAGATCAACAAGACTTTATTAAAGATATTGATCAATCAATTATAAGTTTAATACAAAATCCTGCAGGTAAACTTGAGCAAAATGCTGCAAGAGATAAACAAATAGAATTAATGACAGAACAACCAACAGGACGGGACTTAGAAACTCTACGTGATATTGATAGAAGAATTACACCTGATACTGATGAGCAACGTTTTTATGACACAAATTTTCAACCAGATGTCTCTTTACAACCAAACATACCTGGAGTTCAGCTTAATCCACAAACAAGAAGTGATTTAGCATTTGGAACTTTAGATGACGCATTAGAGACACAAATGATGAATAGAGGAATAGGTACATTATGATCGCTTTAGATGCAGTTACACCGTTAAGTCAGATACCTGAAAAACCAAGAAAAGTTATTAGAATGCAAACTGGTGGTGATCCTGAAAAAAAACTTGCTGAGGGTCCACCAGAGAACATAGATATGTTACCTAGGTTCGAGGGCTTTGAGCCAGGACCTAATCAGTTTATGTTACAAGAAGAAGAGACAGTGATTCCTAGTGAGCCTAATGTAATATCAGAACCCACACCAAATACATTTCCTATACCGAGTGAACCATCATTCGACACTGGAAAACAAGAGTTTCCAGGACCAGGTATGAAAATGCAAGATTTTATTTTTAATACGCCTTCAATTAGACCACAAGAAGTATATCCCATGGACCCCGATCCAGGGATTATGGGCATACTGCCAACTAATGACCCACCATTTTTACAAGCCAACTTGCAAAATGTTGGGAACAATGGTATTATGGATTTTGATTTAATAAGAAAGTTAAACTATGAAAAACCTGTGGGCAGTTATCCAATTTAAAATTAAAAATTTATTTAAGAAAGGAGATCCCGATGAACATCAAGAACATTGGGGAATAGGATCATGATTGATTTAACAGATGAACTAAAAGCCAGGGTACGTATCCATGAAGGTGTGCGCACCCAAATGTACCTGGACAGTTTGGGCAAAGCCACGATCGGTATAGGCCACCTTATTCAGCCTCACGAACGAGAAAGATACTCCGAAGGAGTAGAAATCTCCATGGAGGAAGTCGAAGAACTATTTGATATAGACTTGAATAGAGCTGCTGCGGGGGCTGATTTATTNATAGANGAATGTGTTGGACANGATCTNCCACAAAACGTNTCAGAAGTAATANTAGANATGGTGTTTCAATTAGGCACAAATGGTGTNCGNAAGTTTAAAAANATGTGGAAAGCCATGAGAGTNAANGATTGGAAGAANGCCGCTGAAGAAATGAAAGATTCTAGGTGGCATGCACAGACCACAAAAAGATGTGAAAGTCTTGCAGAAATCGTTGCAAACACCACGGATTTAGCATAGGATAATGTCATGGCACCAAAAGGCGGTAAACAACAACTAAAAAGAACAGGTCCTGTGACTTTTAAGGGCATAAACCCTTTTACTAAGTCCAGAATCGGAAAAGGTGACGTAAAAGTAACAGATCTTTCAACTATTGTAGAGATAGATATGAAAGAAATAGAAACACCATCAATTTTAAGGAAGAAAAAATAATGCCAATAAAAGGAACAAGAACACCTAAGGGTGTAACATTAAGAAAGCCACCTAAAAGTATTAAAAATAGAAAACAATTTCCAGATCTAAGTGGTGACGGTAAAATTACCAAAAAAGACATCCTTATGGGTCGTGGTGTCATCAAGAAAAAAGATGGTGGTATCGTCAGAGGTAAAGCTAGAGGTGGCGGAGCAGCTACTAAGGGCTTAGGTTATAACGTAAGACCAAACTAATGAGTGTTGTAGGAATAGCACTTCGTGGTTTTGGTAAAGCCTTAAAAAAGTTTTCAAAAAATAAACAACGTGTAAAAGATGTTAAAACAGGCATTTTAGCTGGTGCAGGCGCAACCTTAACAGGTAACGTTTTAGGTGTTGCAATTGCTAAAAAAAAGAAATCTAAACCTCAAAAAAAGTTTGGACCACCAGGTGGTAAAAAATACCCTAAACACGGAGCTAAGTAATGGGCGTCGTCGGCATAGCATTAAGAGGCTTTGGTAAAGCCTTAGGTAAGTTAGCCAAAAAGAAAAAGAAAAAAACCTTTCTTGACCGAGAAAGTAAAGTTCTCAAAAGAATCAAACAAAGAAAAAGAGATGACGCTATTTTTAAAGGCGTATTAGCTGGAACCGGATTGGCTGGTCTTACTGGTGTAAGAATGGAATCAGCTATGAGGGATAAAGAAAGACGTAAAAAAAAGTCTAAGTAATCCAACTTTTCAATTCATCACCCATAACTTGACTGGCTATGTCAACCTTGTTCTTCAAGGCAGTTAATATTTTTTCATCAACCGTTCCCTGACAAACAAAGTCAACATACGTCACTTTATTCTTCTGACCAATTCTGTGAGCACGATCTTCGCTTTGTAGTCTTATCTCAAGATCATAATTGTTTGAAAAGTACACAACAGTGTGGCTGGCAGTAAGAGTGATTCCATATCCACCAGTCTTAGGATTCGCAATAAGATACGTGAGATCGCTCGTTGGAGATTGAAAATCTCGAACCAGATCCAAGCGTACCTGATTTTCAGTATCACCATAAAAAGCTGCAGCTTTAGTATCACCGTATTTCTCCTTTAGTTTATTTGTAATAGTTTCGATGTTATGTCGATANGTAGCCCAGATGATAACTTTACCATCGACTTCCTCTAAGACATCCAGCAATTCATCGTAACGTTTGTTAGGCACGTCGTGAGTTTCACCTTGATCATTAATGGTGAACCCACAACATACCTGATGCAACTTTACAATCTGTGAGAGCCGGTTCACAGTTGTCGTTGTTTTGTCATTGAAAATAAACATTGCGTTTCTTCTCAATGATTCATAAGCTACAAGTTGTTTCTCACTCATAGGTATGAACCTTTTCATATATATTTTTTCAGGTAGATCGATACACTCGTCTTTCTTGACACGAAATGCAGCAGAGTAAATCTTTTTTTCTAATTCATCCAAGCGTTGATAGCCTGTAATCAAAGGAAAGTGACGACCACCAGATGTTGGACGATTGATAATCTTGGCATATCGTGCACGAAAAGCATAATAGTTTGTCTGACCAAGTATTTTAGGATCAAGAAAAGCAAACTGTGTGTAGATATCCAAAGGTGATTTCGTGACAGGTGTGCCTGTTAGTATTCTTTTGTAAGCTATATCTTTTGATAATTTCAATAAATTTTTTGTACGTTTAGCGTTGTGTGTTTTGATAACTGTGCTTTCATCAACAATCATCATTGTTTTATTTTTATCTTGCACACTTAAATATTTTTCTAAAAACTTTACACCCTTTGGTGATGANAAAGANTCNATGTTCATTAAAAANATANTNANTGGNANANNATCTTGTCTTTNTANNANANCTGTTANNTTNGCTTTAGTNACNGGATCTTTNANACNAGGGTCCCANGTGCTNATNNCATATTTTGTTTTNTCA
>FUFK010070354.1_pt1 | contig 32710 bp, 22 predicted proteins | sample 1021851 | NCBI WGS metagenome assembly FUFK01 (sample SAMEA51879418, study PRJEB19060) | metagenome | reverse complement strand
CTCTAAATCACATAGAGGATATAATGGCTGATGATAGAGCTCTATTAGTTAAGTTAGTTAAACAAAATAACACAATAGTTGATTATCTAAAACAATTAGAAATAGATATAGTTGATGAATATGAAAGTGGTATTATACCTGAATTGTCAGAAGAAGAACAACAAAGAATAAAAAAAGCTAAAGAACTTAAAGAAGTACTTAATGACTTTATGGATAAACGAAAAGATTTAAAAGAGTTTGAGAAAGAATTGAAAAAAAATAAGGATATGTTAACACCTGGTCAAGTAGGTGATGCATAAAAAAAATCACTCGTTTTAAAAAAACAGTGATACTTATATACAATGGTTATAAAAAGAATTATATGAAAAACACACACCTTAAAGCAATCAGTTCTTGATTGTTTAAAGAATCCCCCTGGTTAATATAGATGTTATTAAATGAATCCTAATGGGATTGCTGTGTGCTTTATATAATAGTAAACAAGAGTAAGTTAATAGTTAGGGAGAAAACTAATGAAGAAACTAAGTATGAAGACTCTAATCACCTTATCAATTGCCTGTTTGGGATTGTTCGGTATTGTTAGAGCTGAAGAAGTAGTTACAGAAACTACACAACCTGTCGTGTCTGTGACTGGTGAATTAAGCACGGACATTACCTTTGGTGACGCTACTACATTTGCTAGCCCTTATACAGGACTAACATTAAGTGGTGACGGATGGGTTGTAAGTACAAATCTATCAGATGGTATGGTTCATATCGAAGAAGCGAAATATTCGTGGATGGTCGTAGACGGTATGACTTTAACATTTGGTAGTCAAGCAGAACCTTACGGATTGGCATGGGGCTTACATAGACCATCAACAAACTGGTTTGTTTCAACTCCAAGAGACCATAGTGTTACGAATGGTGTCGGATTTGGATTTGACAAATGGGGTGTTGGTGCTGATTTGTTTTGGGGAGGAGATTCAATGAATGAAGAAATGGAATCAGAACTTTATTGGGCTGGTAGATTTTCTTATGGATTGAATTTGCTTGGGATAGATTCTAATGTAGGACTATCGTTAAATAGTAACGAAGCTCAACTAATAGATGTTAGTGCAGGTAATGATTTGTTCACTACATCTTTTGAGTATGATTTGTCAGAAGAGGCAGATGGTGCGTATTGGTTGAGGGGTGTTGTTACACCACCTCAAGCTCAAGGTGCTTTCCTTCTTATCGGGTTTAACTCCGATGAAGTTGTGACATATGGAGTTGGGTACAAATGCTCGGACAATATGAAAGTTGTTTCCGAGTTCACATCAGGTATGAAAGATACTGATGGTAATGAGGTAACGAATGACTTTTCTATTAGAGCAAGTTATTCATTCTAATTAACAAATAAATCGGAGAATAAACATGAATATTAAAACTATTTTCGGAATGATTGGTGACACACTAACAGGCATATTTGGAGTGCTATTAGGATTAGTAGGCGTAGGTATTATGTCTCAAATCGTATTTGGCTCAGGCTGGTTAGGCATTAACGTGGTTGGAAATATTTCTGACTTAGTTAACACTTTCTTAGGTGGTGGTGTTACTGGTTTAATTACACTTATAGTTCTATTAGGTTTAATGGACAATAAGTAAGTGATATAAATCACATTATAAAAAAGGGTTGCTTCGGTAACCCTTTTTTTTTATATTTAATTTAATGGAATCCTTAATATATATGATATTTATTATTGAATAACAAAAAACCTATAATCCAAATAGGAGGTGTTTTATGTCAAAAACAAAAAGTTCTCAAAAAAAGGTTTCTCTTTCTGAATTAAATAATCACACCACGACTAATAAACGACAAGCGTTAAAAGATTTAAGTAAATTAAACTTTGATGAATTGATGTATAAAAATCCAGCACAAAGAAGATTCTATAAAACTATATCAACAAAAGATATAACATTTGGAATCGGACCTGCTGGTTGTGGTAAAACCTATTTATCAGTTCATAGAGCTTTAAGAGAGTTAGGTGATAAGGATTCTAAAATAGATGGAATTGTTATTGTTAAACCATTGGTAGAAGCCGCTGGAGAAAAGATAGGATTCTTACCAGGTGATGTAGAGGAAAAGACAGCACCATTTATGATGTCGTTTTATTACAATATGGAACAGATTATTGGTAAACAAAGAGTAAATATTCTTAAAGAGAATAATGTTATACAAGTTATACCATTAGCATTTATGAGAGGTATTACTCTTGCTAATAAATTCGTTATATTGGATGAAGCACAGAATGCTACACCTGAACAAATTAAAATGTTTGTAACAAGAATTGGTGAGAATAGTAAATATATTATCACAGGTGATTTAGAACAATCTGATATACAAAAACATAAAAGTGGATTAGAAGATGCAATCAAAAGATTCGCTGGTATTCACGGAGTTGGTTTGGCTCAATTCAAAGAAAAAGATGTAGTTAGACACTCATTGGTTAGAAGATTATTAAAAAGATATAAAGATAGTTTTCAAATTATGGATGAAATATCTGCTGAAAAAACCATATCAATGTGGATACACGAGAATGGTTTAGATAGTCCAAATGATGGTTCTATTGATGATACTTTTTATAAAATAAAAAAATAAAAAAAAGCTTGACTTTAATATCAAAGAAGTTGTATATTGGTTATAGTATATAATGGAGACAAATATGATTAAGACATCTTATGCGACATTTATATCTGCGATATGTATGATATTCATTACTTGGTTTTTTTCTAAATCAATGGAAAATACTTGGGCAGAAAATAAAATGTTAAAAGAAAAAATTAGTGAATTGGAAACAAGATATACTAATAAAATATCTTACAAAGTTACTGTAACCACATATAATCCAACCATACATCAATGTGATGATACACCACACATAACAGCAGATGGAACACATTTCAAAACTTGGAGAGCATCTTCATATCGTTATGTTGCTTTATCAAGAGACTTGTTATCTCGTTGGGGTGGGCCATTTAATTATGGGGATTATATAGTGATTGAGGGAGCTGGAGATAGAGATGGTGTGTATCAAGTAAGAGATACAATGAATCCAAAATGGACAAATAGAGTTGATATACTTACTACTAATGATAGATTCAAATATGATGATGTTGTTATGTATAAGTATGTTGATGAGTTAATAGTAGTTAATCAATAGTTATAGGAGATAGTATGAAATGTATGATGAGTTCGGATGGCACAAATATTGTAAGAGTGTCAGATGAAGAAGCCTCAAAGTTATATCACAATGAGAATTTTAAATATATAGCCAAATCAGTTTGGAAAGAAAAGGTTCGTGATATAGAACAACCACAAGAACAACCTACCAATAAAAAAACCAATAAATTATCAAAAGCCCAAAAAAGACATTTGAGAAAATCTAAGAAATGATAAATAAATATATTGTATTAACTATAGGAATATTTTTATTAAACAATATTCTAATATGGTATCAGCTTAATTCTCAATTAGTTTGGGATTGGGCTAAGGGTACGAAATCTATGTGGATTATGTCTTTATTAGGTATTCCTATTAGTTTATTATTTTGGTATGCTACAAAGATAGGATATGTTGGATTTGGAAATCTGTGGGCTGTAAGATTTATGGGATTTGCAACTTCGATGATTTCATTCCCAATTATGACTTGGTTATATCTTGGGGAAACAATAACTTTAAAAACTTTAGTGACTATATTACTAGCTTTTATTATAATGCTATTGCAGCTGCTTTAATTAATTGCTTATTGCTTTAAAGCTTTATTGCAATATAAGTAGTATAGTTTTCCAGAAAACAATGAAAAAAAATTGTAACAATATTGTAACAAAAAAAAAAGCTTGACTTATATGCAAATTTATTCTTATATTAATCTATGTTAAATAATTTTTTTGATATAAAAGACGATTTTAATTTTGAAACAGAGAAACAAAACTTTGTTGATAATCTTGATATGCTAAAATCTATGTCAGTTCAAGAATCTACTTTATATAAAAAATGGCAAGAGTTTAATAAAGACGAATATAAGATGAGAACTAAAGCTCATAAGTTTGATATTATAAAGTCTAAACTTTGGAAACCAACTGATATAATGAATTATGATTTAACAGTAAAAGAGATTGAAGCTATTGAGCCAATTGTTGAATTTACTAAAGACGCTGAGACTTGGACTATNGTTAGAAAGTTAATTCATACAATGGATTGGAATGCTAATCCAGGTAGAAACCAAAAGTATTATGTTAAAGATAAGAATACAGGTAAAATACTTGGATTGATTTCATTAGGTTCAGATGTTACAACGATTAAAGTTAGAGATGATTATATTGGTTGGAAAAAAGATGACAAGTTTGTTGAACACAAATTAAACAATACAGCTATCGCTTCTACAATAGTTTGTGTTCAACCACTTGGATTCAATATGTTGGGTGGTAAATTAATCGCAGCTCTCACCACTTGTTCAGATGTTAGAAATCAATGGAAGAAAGATTACGATGATACTTTGATTGGTGTTACAACAACATCATTATATGGAGCTCATTCTCAATACAATGGAATCCCACATTGGAAAACACTTGGTGAATCAGCTGGTAAGATTATGATTAAACCTGACGATTCAGTTTATTTAGTTTGGAACAAATGGTTAAAAGAAAATCATCCAGAAGAACATCATAAGGCTGTTACAACGACAGGCCCTAAACAAAATGTTATCAATAGAGTGTTTAGACATTTAGGAATCAAAGGTAAAGATTATGAACATGGATTTAAACGAGGTGTTTTCTTTGCTAATATGTATGAGAATGGATTAAATTATTTAAGAAATGAAATCACTGATAAAGATTTAGTAATGAAACAAAAATATGTTTTGGATTATGATAGAATTAATTCTTGGTGGAAACCCAAAGCTATAAGAAGATACACGACATTATTTAATAATAAAAGAATTAAGCCTGAGACATTATTTTATGGTGATGTAGTTGGGATGACTTGGGATGAATGTAAAGATAAATATATAAGTGAAGTTGGTAGATAAAAAAAAATTAAAAAAAAAGCTTGACTTGTATTGCATTTTTTTTGTATATTGTAAATATAATTCGTTGGACGTTGAAGTCAATGGACTTAACTAACCCAACATTTAATCAAACCGCTCTTTATGAAGAGCAGAAAGGAAGGCTAAAATGTCTTCAAAAAATACAACGGGTGTTTTAACAACCCACGATGAAGTCCTTGATTGGATTTCAGAAAACCTAAAATCAGATAATGTTCCAAAATCTCAAAACAGTGTTAAAGTTAGTATTGACTTTTTAAATAACTCTAATATTGATTTAAGTCCACGAGAATATCAACGAGAAAAAGTTGCAACATATAAATGGAAAGTAGATTTAGTTAAAACTCTACTTGTCAATAAACACTTTCAAATACCTTCTATTCATATCCGTGTTTTTAGAAATGAAAATGGAGAACCTATCAGTTTTGAAATACCTGATGGACAACAAAGACTAAGTTCAATTCTTGATTTTGTTAACAATGAATTTCCATTATCGGATAACTTTCCAAAAGTTGATGGTAAGTATGAAGTTAAGGAAATGTATTTCAAAAATATAGTTTCTAAATATCCAGCTTTACGAAATGAAATTCTAAACTATGGTATATCAGTAACTTTTTATGATTATTTTACTGATGAAATGGTTTCTGATTTATTTGTTAATGTACTTAATAATACAAACAATTTAAATCCACAAGAGATTCGAAACGCTATCCGAAGTGCTTTGTCATCTTATGTTCGTAACACTTCAAGAATGCCTGAGTCGTTACATAAATTATTTAGTCGTTGGGTGGACAAACCAAATACAAATGATGAGAGAGAATATTGGAAATACTTTTCAAAGAAATTTCCTCTTGGTAGAATGGAGGGAGATGAGTGGCTAGCTGAATTAATTTATCTTTATATGAAAGGTATGTCAAGTGGAGTTACTCAAAAGAATCTAACAGATTTTTATGATTCAACAGCTACAGAGATTGGTAATCCAGATGGTTGGAATTTCAAATCTAAACTTTCATCAACCGATTTTCCAAATCTTGAAAAAGACATTGATAGACTTTTAAACATTGGTGTAAAAATTATGGAAGCTGGAAAACATAAACAAGAAAGATTCAATAGAGTATTTTCTTTATTTGCAATTCTTTTTGCTGATGAAATGATGACAAGATACAATTCTTCAAATTTTGATGAAACAAAATATGTAACTCAGTTGTTTAAAACTTATGATAAATGGATGAATGAAAAAGTTTATCTTGGTGAAAAACAAGCCGATGGTAAAACTGATATGACTCCATTCAACAAATTGTTTGGTGGTAAAAACTCAAATGTTTTCAAGACAGCATATATGATTGTTGAGGGAGAAATGGAAAATCCACATGATTGGGGATTTGTAGAGTTAGACCAAAAAAGAACATTCAGTAAAAATGACATTCAAAAAAGATTGGCTGAAAATGGTGGAGTGTGTGATTATACAGGAGAACCATTATCTTTTGAAGATGCTGTTGGTGACCACTATATTCCTCACTCTTGGGGAGTATCATTGGGTGGTATAACTGAATATTCAAACTTAGCAGTTACAACAAAGTTTCATAATTTAAAGAAACTTAACATATCTGGTGATGAGTATAAATCTAAACTACAAATGGAAGAGGAGTTAGTTGCTTAATGAATTTGAATAAATTCATAGATGTCAAGGACAACGACAAGGAATATAAGTATAAGATTTTGGTATACCCAAATATTACATATCAAAAAGATTTAGAAAAAGATTCTTATGTTGTTGTCCTCGGCAACATTATTCGTGAGTTGAATAAAGTAAGAGATGATTTACATTGGACAATTTTTTCACCTGGTGGTGAAATAAAAAGTTTAGTGTTTCCGAATACATCACAATTACCAATTGAGTTACCACCATATCCAAACGCTATGAGATTACATTTCAATCAAAAGCAAATTATTAAACAAATAGATTTTAGAAAAAATGATTATGATATTGTTTATTCTCATTTACCAGAGCATACACTACAATTAAAAAATTTATTTTATAATGAAACAAATATAGAACCGAAGTTTATAGGTTATACCCATTGGACAGAGTTTCCAGAGATAACAAATTATGCTATGACAGTTATGGATATAAACTTTTTAGGTTTACTGGAAATGGATAAATGCGGAATTAATACAGAAGCTCAAAAAAATTTAATATTACATAACGCTAAAAGTAAATTTAACACTGGTGCGGTAGTCAAACTATCAGAAATATTAGAACCACAATATTTAGGATGGGAGATACCAAAGATTGGAGAGTGTTATACTCACAAATCACGAGACAAAAAAATTATTGTATATAATCATAGACCACATACTTATAAAAATTATCCCTGGTTTTTAAAACAAATGGATGAACTTTGGAAACAACGACAAGACTTTGAAGTATGGGTGCCTTTATCTGATTCAATTACAAAACCATATATGACAAATGATAAGTATGATAGAGATGGTTATTTTAAAAAATTATCATCGTGTTATATTGGTATATGTTGTAAACAAAAATATGGTGGTTGGGCCGTATCTGCGACTGATGGTATGAGTGTTGGTGTACCTTATATGTTTTCAAATGATTCTTATTATAAAGAATTAGCTGGAGACGCTGGTATATATTATAATGATTCACAAACATTCATAGCGACTTTAAATCATCTTCTTGATAATAAAAATGATAGAGATAATTGGTCTAAAAAATCACTAATAAGATTTGAAAGAGGTAAATGGGAAAATGCAATAAAACCATTTAATAATATGATAAATGAAATAATTAATAATTTACCTACTTTAAAAAGTGATACGGATACATANAAAAAAGTTGTAGACTTTATACACAAAAGAGGCTCTGCATCCAAAGCCGATATTTTAAATTTTTTAAATTGGGGTGTGAGAATTTCATTTAGTGGGTATAGAAATAGATTAAGAAAAGAACCAACAATTAAATTTACAAAAGATAGGTATGAGGTAAGATGAAAAAACTAACAGCAGAACAAATACAAATGAATTGGGAAACACTAATGGATGTTATTAATAAACACATTGGTGAAGATAGAAAAGAAAACCTTATGAAGTTTTATGATGACTTTAAGGACAGAATGATGTTTGCACCAGCTAGTGCAAAAGCAAATTTTCACAACGCGATGCCAGGTGGATATGTTGAGCACATTCTTCACATCGTAAATCACTCACTTGAGTTAAAACAATTGTGGGAAAAGAATGGAGCTGAGATTAACTTCACGGATGAAGAGTTAGTCTTTGCTGCTCTACACCACGACTTAGGTAAGGTTGGAGATTTAGAACACGACTATTATGTTCCACAAGATTCAGATTGGCACAGAAAGAATCGTGGTGAGATTTATAAACATAATCCAGCTTTACAATATATGAAAGTACCTGATAGGGGATTGTGGTTACTTCAACACTATGGTGTTAAGGTAACGGACAAAGAATATATTGGGATTAAATTAACAGATGGTTTGTATGATGACGCTAATACAGCTTACTTGAAGTCATATAATCCTGATTTCAATCTTCGTTCCAATATGGCTTACATATTACATCAAGCTGATATGATGGCTACACATATTGAGTTTGACCAATGGAAACGAGGTGATGAATCAAGTGAGCCAATGAATACAAAAGTTCCAAAAACAAAAGATGAACAAAAACAAGTAGACAACCTCAAACAAAAGTTTGATGAGTTGTTTGCTTAGGAGATTATTATGTGGATGTTTTTAACAATATTATTTTTCTTAATAAGTGTTTTTACGTCTTTATTGGTGTATTACTCTTTACGAAGAATAACACAATATGAAGAATTGATTTTAGAAATACAACAAGTGATTAAATTCTCAACAGATAAAATGAAACTTGTAGATGCTAAAGGACATTATGAATCAGATGATGAGACTGGTTTTTTCTTTGAACAATTAAAACAAATTCAATTATCCCTTGATGGAATATTTGAAGAGGAGACACAAGATGCCAAAAAAGAAAACTAATGATGTAAAAGCAGAGATTAAAAAAATAACTAAAAAGAAAAAACGTAAAGTTTATTTTGGCCAAGAGGTTCAAGATGCAGTTGTAGAATATAATTCATCAACAAACGATGAGGAAAGAAATAAAATTTATGGAACGAGAATACATGCGGCTTTTGATAAGTTGGCTGAAAACATAATCAACACATTTAAATTTACTTATTTTGATTATGGGTTTGAAGATATTAAACATGAAGTGGTTGCTTTTATGGTTATGAATATGCACAAATATGACCACACAAAAGGTTCAAAAGCATTTAGTTATTTTTCAGTTGTGGCTAAAAATTATTTGATTCTTCACAATAATAACAATTATAAAAAATTAAAAAGTCATGATAGTATGGAAGCGTTAGATAGACAAAATAAATCAAATAGTTTCAATGAATCAGATTACATTACATTAACGGATGAAATTGTTGAATACTTTGACCAAAATTTAAATACTATATTTAAAAAAGATAGAGATTTAAAAATAGGATATGCTATTATAGACTTAATAAAACAAAGAGAAGATATAGAAAACTTTAATAAAAAGGCTATATATATCTTAATTAGGGAAATGACTGATGTTGAAACAACACATATAACATCAGTTGTTAATGTATTAAAAAAACATTATAAAAAGTTAATAAATAAATATTATAATGGTGGCTCAATTATGTTTAACTCCTCAAGTTCATTCTTTTAAATATTAAACCCTCTTGAATGAGGGTTTTTTATTTCATACAATTTCTTACAAATTTAATATTTATATATGAATAACTACATCTTGAGGAGATTGTATGTCAGACGAAAAAGAAATATTTGAGGGGAAAACCTTTCAAGATTTAACAAAAGATATTTACGAAAACACTACAAAGCGTAAAACTCAAATCGATTTGTTGATATCAGAAATACACGGATTCATCACAACAATAGATGATGTGGTATTGGTCGCTCCAATAATTAAAGAATATATGGATACTGCTGTTCGTAATGATGAACATTTGGTAAAACTCGCTGGTGTATTACAAAGAATTATTTCTAAGTCTCAAGGTGAATCAGACGAATCAATGTTGTTAAGTGATGAGGAAAAGGCTGAACTAATGGGAACACTTCAAGACACTGTGAACGACTTACAAATGGAAAGTGATAAACTTGAAGGTATTAAGAATAAAACAATTGATTTAGGGAGTAACTAATATGTCATCATTGTTTACATATCAGCCTGCTGAAAGAAAAGTAAAAGGATTTGCTGGACGAGAGTCTGCCGCTCCACTATATCTTCAATTCGTTACTGGTTATTGTATAGAAGTATGTAGCTCAGAAGAAATTATTCAACACAAATCTAGTAATCATACAAATTCAATAATGGCTAGACCACATCAAAGTAGTACCCCTTATAGGACAGAGGCTTCATCCACTTCTGAGGATGATAGACACTATCCTTTATTTAGAACCTCACATGATGTGCCATCAAAGGGAGACCCAGTTTTACTTACTACTTTTAACGGTGTAAATTATTATCTTGGACCTTTAAATATGCCAACTAACAATCCAACTTGGAACAATGATGAGATAAGAGGTTCAGAGATTCGTATTCCAAATACTAACCAACAATCATCAGAAAGAGCACAAACTGGAGAAAGTTCAAACTTTAACAAAGAAGAGTTATTTTCAAGATTAATTAAAAAAAGAAATTCTGAATTAGACTATGGTACTAATATACTTGATACAACTGGTGATTATCTAATAGAGGGTAGACATGGAAATAGTTTAAGAATAGGTAGTCGTAGTGATAATCCATATTTATTCATATCAAACGCTAGAGATTATGAATCGGATGAAGAATCTTTATCAGATGGTGCTATAATAAGTATAACCTCTGATGGAACATTAGCTCAACATTTTGGTGATACAAATTTGGATTCAAATGAAGAACCCATTCCATTTAAATTAGCATCTGATGTTACGGATACCCCATTTCCAATTGGTGATATTTACAGTGATTTAAATGGATTTGGTGACCCACAAGAGATTTATGAATATAAAGATAATCAAATATTATTTCAATCTGATAGACTTACTTTAAATTCACAACTTGATGATATTTTTATTTCATCCAAAAAAGATATACACATTGGTGGTTCTAGAAATATAACTTTATCAGCTGGTAGAGAATTAGATTTAATATCAAGTACTGTAACTATTGGTAATCCATATAGAGGTAGTGAAACACAACCTATGGTTTTAGGAAATGAATTAGTAAACGTATTAGAAAGTATGATGGACCTTTTTAAAAGTTTACAAATTAATACAGGTCAAATGGGATTACAATCTTTTGAATCGAGTCCAACATGGGCGAAATCTATAAAAAAATATGATGAAATATCAAAAAAAATTAAATTAATTAGAAGTAATTTTCACGAAATAGAAGGAAACTAATAGAGGTAATTATGAAAAAGAAAAAAAATATAAAAACTATAATTAGACAAATTGTTAGAGAAGAAGTTGCGATGGCAATTAAGGAAGTGATAACTGAATTAAGACAGCCAACTCAATCTAAACCACAACCTAAAAAAATAGTTGAGAAAAAATCATTTACAAAAAATTCTGTTCTGAATGATGTGTTGAATGAAACAGCTCAAGATGATGGTTGGAAAACAATGGGTGGTGGTAAATTTGATTCATCAAGAATGAATGAATTGGTTGGTGGACAATATGGTGATATGATGAATGGAACACAACCAGTTCCATCAAGTGACCCAATGTCACAATTCTTAAATAAAGATTATAGTGAAGTATTAGAAAAATCAATAGAAAAATCAAATAGAAAACACGGAAGATAACAATGGGATTAAAAGGCGACTTATTAGATGCTTTAACTTTAGCATCAGCTGACACTGGGCAAGAACAACCTGATATATCTGATGGTTCATTTGCTGAAAGATATGCACACTATCAAACTGAAGCAATAGTTAAATTTCTGACTGAAGCCGATTTTACAATCACTCGACTTAAAGCACCTGTTGTTGTCGAAAGTTTAAAAACACCTGACCAACCTGTGAATATTGAATTGGAAACTTTGTTAGGTGAATACCAACCTCTTTTAAAAGTTTTAAAAAAAATAGGTGACCCACTTGGACTTGGTTCTACAATTGATAAATTAGAGGGTGAGATTGAAAAAGCAATATCAAAAGTATTGATAGGTGGTGCTAGTTTAACTGGATTAGATTTAGGAAAAGATGATGGTGGACTTGAGGCTTTAGGTTATGTGTATATTGGTGAAGAGCCAGACTCAGTTGATGAAATAGATGTATCTGATGAACAAGGACAGACTACAAACACTACCGTTAAACTAATTCCAGATAACATTCAGGACTTAACATAATGGCTATTAGAGATACATCAAGAAAACCTTATATAGTTGATAATGATACCAATATTAAAGTTGGTATTGATTTACCAATTCGCAGAAGTAGTAGTGTTGATGGATTTTTTGCAACTACTTCAACAACCATAGAAGCTGTAAAAAACAATATTAGAAATTTATTACAAACGGAAGAAGGTGAGAGATTCTTTCAACCTGAATTAGGTATGAATTTGAGACGACTTTTATTTGAACATATTACTGATGAAAATTTAATCGGTGTTCAAGACGCTATATTAGATAAGTTACAATTTTGGTTACCTTTTGTAGAGGTAAGGAACATACAAGTCTTGAACACAGAAAACACCACAGATATTGGAGTAAATGAAATTAGAGTAAAAATAGATTTTAACATTAAACAAGACCCAAACACTTTAGATTCAATAACTTTAAGTTTTGATAGTAACATATCAGAACCAGAGTCAAGTATATCGAGTGGTGGTGGATATTAATTGGAGATAAAATATGCCAACATATGGTAAAGAAAATTTTAAAGAATCAAATGTAAATTATTTAAATAAAGATTTTACAGCGTTAAAAGCATCTTTGATGAATTATGCTAAATCTTATTTTCCAAACACATATCGTGATTTTAATGAAACATCACCTGGTATGATGTTATTAGAAATGAACGCGTATGTTGGTGATGTGTTATCATTTTACATCGACCAACAATATAAAGAAATGTTATTACCATTAGCTGAAGAAAGAAGAAATATAATCACAATGGCTAAAATGTTTGGATATAAGGTCAAACCAATTGTTCCCTCATACGTTGATTTGACTTTTACTTCAGAGGTGAATGCTGATAGTGGTGATGTTTCAAAAGTAGATTATACCGATGGTGGTACATTTGATGAAGGTATTGAAATAGCTGCATCTTCTGACTCAAATGTAATATTCTCAACATTAGAACCAATTGATTTTAGAATTACAGGTTCAAACGATACTGAAACAATTGGTACGACAGATGGTAGTGGTTTGGCTTCTTCTTATACATTGTCAAGAACCGTAAGAGCCGTAAGTGCGACTGAAAAATCAATTACAGTTAAAGTTGGAATACCTGAAAAGTTTAGAAAAATAACCATAGCTGATACAAATGTTGTTGATATTATTTCTTGTATAGATTCAAATGGACAAGAATGGTATGAGGTTGACTTTTTAGCACAAGACAAAGTTCCAATTTCAACTCATTATACAAATGATGTAAATAGAGAATCTGCTTATGTAGATATGGCGGGTAACAGTTCAACAGAAGCTGTTCCTTATTCATTAACTTACATCACAACAACAAAAAGATTTACTCGTGAAACTAATAGTGATAACACAACATCATTGATATTTGGAAATGGTGTATTAAAAGATGGAAATTTAGTAGATGATAATTATATAGATAGAGAACAAATTGGTATAATTATTCCTGGTCAAACTAATGATTTAAATTCATCGATAGACCCATTAATGGGTGATGAGTATTCAACACTTGGTGAAACACCAAACAACACAACTTTAACAATTACTTATCGTGTGGGTGGAGGAATTGATTCAAACATAGTTTCAGGAGATATATCCAATACACCAACCATAACCGCACAGAGTGGTAACACTTCTGCGACTTTAACCAGTGTTAATAATAGTTCACCGGCTCGTGGTGGTAAGGATGAAGAAGACACGATTGAAATTAAAGAAAAAGCCAAAGCGTTTTTCTCAACACAAAACAGATGTGTAACAAAAGAAGATTATGAGGCTAGAACATTAAACATACCTGGAAAATTTGGTAATATTGCAAAAGTTTATGTTACACGGTCTGCTGTTGGTGAGGGTGTTAATTATAGTGCTGTATATAATGATTTAGTTGCAACTACTGATAATTCTTTTGTTTCTAATAATAACTTTCTTAATAATATTGAGAATTTAGATAACTCTCATAATAACATCAATATGGCTAGGATAGAAGAAATTAGAGATTTAGGTGTAATTCAATTAAGGAATGATGCAGTTGACATGCAATCAGCAGGGGATAGTCCAGACGATATTTTCTTTTTTATGATTGCGGGTTTGAACACCATAATGTCTGATTTAAATAGCCTTGTAACTAATATGGAAAATCTACTAAGAGGAAGAGATGTTTTAAATCTTTCGGCTGTCCAATCAAATCTAAATAATTCACAACTGGTTGGTCAACAGATTACAAACCTAGCCGATGGTACAGGAATTGATATTTCAACAATAAACATTTATGTATTAGGATATGATAATCAAAAACAATTAGTTGGTAATCCTCACTTCACTGATGTAAGTTTACCAAATACATTAACTTCAAATATAAAAAGTTATTTAAATAATTTCAAACTACTTACAGATGTTATAACGATTAATGATGGATATGTTGTTAACTTTGGAGTTTTCTTTGATGTTATAGCTGAAAAATATGCTAACAAACAACAGGTTAAAATAAATTGTATTGAAAAAATTAAAGACTACTTTAATATTAGTAAAATGCAATTCAATCAACCAATTTATAAAAGTCAATTAGAATTTGAACTAATGGGCATTGAAGGTGTTCGTTCAATTGGACATGTGACAATCACACAAGAAATAGATTATTTTGATGGTGATAATGGGGATGTATTTGAGTCACCATTATATACTTACTCATTTAGTAATCAAGGAAATGGTTCTGATATAGATGGTGATGGGGTACCAGATGGTGGTTTTGTTGAAGCTGATGGTGGTACGGCTGGTTATGGATTTAAATATAATTTCCAAAATGCACTTTCGGAAGATGGAACAATTGTAGTTCCCCCAAATACCGCAACACCAACGGTTTTTGAATTAAAAAATCCAAATCAAAACATACAAGGGAGAGTTAGATAATGCATCATTTTATTTTTCCAACACAAGACACTTGGATTTCAAGTGGTTCAAATAAAATAACAGGTGAATCTTTTACAGACCAAAACTTCGGAAGAGACCAAATACTCGAAGTCAAAAAAGAATTTTTCAATAATTCATTTGACCATCAAACAAGAGCATTGGTTAATTTTGAAGGTGTAGATTTCACTGAACTTTCAAATATGGTTACCGCTGGTGACATAGCATTGGATGCAAAATATTATTTAAGGCTTTATGAAGCTGAGGGTAATGCTGAGATGACTGAAGAATATAAATTATCCATTACACCAATATCCCAATCTTGGACAGAGGGTACAGGTAAGTTTGGTGATAATCCAAAAAATACTAATGGGTGTAGTTTTGACAATAGGTCTAATCCAATTGGTGGAACTGCAGTGCCTTGGGCGAAAGCTGGTTTATCAACTGGTTCAATTTATTTAACACCTGATAATCTTGATGTAGCGAGTTCATCAATACAAACATTTTCAAATCAATCACCAGATATTAATGTTGATGTGACTGATATGGTAAAAATGTGGTTTAGTGGCTCAGTAGAAAACTATGGTATGTTAATCCGTTTTAGTGGAAGTCAAGAGACTGATAGTGAAACATTTGGACATTTAAAATTCTTTTCAAGAAACACACATACAATATTTTCACCACGATTAGAGGTTCGTTGGGATGACCATTTACCTTGTACAGGTTCAAACACAGGTTCATTAACTCAATTAACAATGAGTGGATTAGCTGATAACTTTTTATATATGAAAGGTTTGAGGGATGAATACAAGGTGGGTGAGCGAGTTAAGTTTAGAGTTGGTGCTAGAAAAAGATACATACAAAAATCGTTTTCTACATCAGTTCAAACCGTAACAGGTTCATTCATACCTGAAGGCAGTGGTTCGTATGCAATTAAAGATATTGCAACTGATGAGTTCATCGTACCATTTGAAGACAGCTCGAGTATAAGTTATACACAACTAAGTTGTGATGAAAACTCAAATTATTTTATACAATACTTGGATGGATTCTATCCTGATAGAGCTTATAAAATATTATTAAAATTAAAATTAGATGATGGACAAGAACAAGTATTTGATGATGATTTTGAATTTATAGTTAAAAGGAAATAAATATGGCGACTTATAATCAACCTCAAAGAAATATTGGAAACAGAATTGCTGATATGACATCAGGACAAACACCCGGCGGTGAACAAACACTTAATTTATCAGGTTCTGAAGCATTAGAATTTGTATTGGATAGAATAGCTGAAGCATTAATATTAAGTCCATTAATAAACACAACAGCTGTTGAAGATAATCAAAAATTTATTCGTAATGGACAATTACAATTAGGTGCTGGTACAGGTGTGTTAGCTCTTTATCAAAAAGATATTAAAGGTAATACAGAAGATACTGGAGAAGTATTTACTTTAGATGATGGTACAACAATATCTGAATTTCAAACTTTGGTTGATACGATTACTAATTTCAACACTGTGGTTATAGATGTTAGTGGAACTGTAGATGATGTAAGAATATCACTTTTAGCAGATGGGGTACCAGGTGGTGGAGTTCCCATTACACAAATAGTAAGTGGTATGAATAATCCACTAAATGTAAGTCAATTCATTCCTATAAGTCAAAAACAATCAAATGTTAATATTGACAAAGCTGAAGAATTTTTAGACACAAATATATTTGAATTACTTCCAACAGGTGATACACGACAAGAAAGAATTATTAAGTTTTTTCAAGAGTTGAATGTATTACTACCGCCTGAGTTACCAGTTTTTGACCAAGATGGAAATGGTATGGTTGATAGAGCACTTGATGGGGATTGGACTGGAAAAGGTACATATACATTTAATAATAGTATTGTTAACGAGGAAAATCGNGATGATGGATTCATTCATAGAATAAAATCTAACGCTGATTCCACAAATGAATCATTGACAATTGAAGATATTTATAATACCATAAGACCATATTTAGATGATATATTAGAAGAGCCGATTTCACCTGATGATGGAAGACCAGAGTATCAAAACCAATCAAGTGGTTATTTACAATTTAGAAATTTAAATCAAGGTATTGTAATTAGAAATACTAATAAAGAATTAATGGATAATTTAAATCCAGAAACAAGAGATTATTTAACAACTGGTTTTACCATTGGTATATGGGTCAAATTCTTAGACAAAATATCACAAGGAACTTTGTTTAATTTTGGAAATCCATTAAGAGATGATGATACAGCTTTTGGTATTAGATTAGAAACCTATGTTTTAAATAAAGATGATTTATGTCCACACACAAATTACACAACTTGGGAAGACGCTGCTAAAGATAATGGTTATGCAGAAAATTTTTTCGAATCAGAAAGTACAGCTAGGTTTGTTAGATTAATTGTAGAGGATAATGGTACATTGAGAGATTCACATACGGGTGCACAATTAATTAGTAATCTTGGTGATGAAACTATATTTGGAAAATTACAAGGAGAAATACCTTTAATTGGTGATACAAGTAATAACTCTTCAAGATTGTTAAACTCGACTTTTATACCAATGAATTTTCAAGAATGGTATTTTATATGTGCAACTTTTAATCCTTTAATAGATGAAGATAATTCATTTATTGATGGTGTGATTGGTAATCAAATGTATTGGATGAATCATGTTAATCCTGATTCTCCCGATAATTTTTTAGCTAACTCTGGAGTTGGTAACAAATGTAAAGTTGAAATAATTTCAAGAACTGATTTACTAAAATCAAAAGGCTTTAAAATTTAACATGGAGATATAAAAAGTGGCTGCAACTAATTTTTGTGAGGTATACGATTGCCGGGCATCTGAATTTCTTCGTATTGATAGGTTTTCGGACACTGAGAGTAATTATTCATTTAGAATACAAGATGGATTAGATTTGTATAATATGGGTTACCATCATACGAACAACTTTCAACAACAATGGGGTGGTAACGGAGCAAATGAATCTTTAATACCTGGTCATGGTCTCCCACTGGATATAGACGGTGATGGTGTGATTGACACACAAATATATAAGTTAGCTTCTACAGAATTTTTTAGTGAAGCTAAAGAGTTTTGCCATCCAGGTTTAGGTTGCACAGGCTTTGAAAATGGAACAGGTATAATACTACCACCGAGAGATTCAGAAAATATACCAGTTTATACTTACATACCAATACCATCACAGATAGCCGAAGATGGAGCTCCAATATATTCAGAGGACCAAGATGATTATTTTGGTGGTGGTCAAGATGGAGGTGGTAGTGGTGAAGATTGTTTCGTTGCTGGAACAAAAGTTAAAATGTCAAATGGTTTGGAAAAAAACATTGAAGACATTCAAATTGGTGAAGAAGTTCTTTCATATAATATTCATACAAAAAAATTAGAATTTAAAAAAGTAACTGAATTATATACACAAGTTCACGATTTGGTTGGTGGTGACATTACAGTAAAAACAAGATTCAATAATGGTATTGAACTTCACAATACAATTGCAAATCCATTTTGGTCTAAAGATAAAGGATTTGTAGCAGCTGATGCTGAAAGATGTAATATAAAAAATCCTTATGTTAAAGAAACCAATAACGGAAAAGATACTGAACAATTAAAAGTTGGTGATACATTGTATTATCACGATGGTGAAGAATTACAAGAAGTAATGGTTACTGAAATTGAACATATTTTAGAACCATACATTAGAACATATGATATAAAGGTTCAAGACAACCATACTTTTTTCGCTAATGGTATATTGACACACAACTCTGGTGGAGGTGGTGGTATCTATGGTTGTACGGATTCAAATGCTTGTAATTATAATCCTAGTGCTGATATAGATTTAGGAAATTGTACTTATCCAAGTTTATGTGATGATGGGGTGACAATGGCTTGTCCTGGTGAATGTCCTGAAGATGAACCATTGTATCCAAATGGTCCAAATTTTTTATGTTGCACTCCTGGAACTCATCAAGGTACCGTGATAACAGCTGGTGAAATATGGGCCCAAACTGGCACAACGGTAGAGGAATATATCACAGATGATGAGGAAGATGAATTTGCACACAATCATGGAAACAATGAAAATTTAGAAGCATGTAATCAAGTGGATTGCTCCAATCCAGAACCAGGTTTTGCTAATGTTCATTTTGATGCAATGTGTATTGGTGCTATAGGACAATATGGTGTTCACGGACACAATGTTGTGTTTCAATATTATTATAGACAAGCTTATGTATATGGACAACAAGGTGATTTATCACTTACACATTATCCATATGTTGTATCAAGAACAACACCAATTTATGATGAAGAGTTAGAAGTTTATAATGCTGATTCATTGGAATATATAGATAGACATATTCACCCAAGAGACCTTGATATTGATTATCATCGTTATTTCGACCCTATGCCTGTTTCCGACCCTGAAGATGAATCAACATATAATGAAGGTGACTTGTTTAATGAGTGGGGTCATTATGAACACCTCACACCGGGCCAACCTGAACAAGTTTACGAGAATGGTATTTTAAATCCTGTATTGGATAGATGGCAAAAAGGTGTAGATGCAGAAGGTAATACATTGTATGATTTACCTGTTTATAAAAAATTAACTTGTAATGATGTAGAAACAAAAATTGGTTTAGACACCACTGAATACACAGGTAAAATTAGTGATTATGAATTAGCTGGTGAGAGTGGTGGTTTTGTTAAATCCCCATTTTATACAGGTAATGTAGATTCATTAGGCTATCAATTAGATGATAGTGTGGTTGAAGGTATTGATGTATGTGGAGGCTCAGATTTAATTGAAGATGCTTTTGATTTATTATTTAGTAATCCATTGTATGGAGCTATATTGGTTCGTATACTTGCACAATATGGTGGTGAAGTTTGGTTTGAAGATATTAATGAAAACTGGGAAATACCAAGTGGTGAGATTGGTTTTGGTCTTGGTAGTAGTGGTGTTGATGAAGACATTGTTGGTGCTGATGCAATAAATTATATCACTGATATTTTTGTTAATGATACTACACTTAATAGGGATGTATTAATAAGAATAGGATTTCCTTTACCACCTGTTTCATTATGGGCGACTGTTGGTGACTCTGATTGTCCAAATGATTTGAGAACTTCATATTTAAAAATAGTGGAAGAGTTTATTGGGGAATTAGAATCATTAGCATTCTTTGGTGGTTTTGAAATACCAAATGTTACAATTCAACCAACAATGAAAAGTGAATTAGATGTATTAAAAGGTATTGATTTAAGAAACGAAAATTTAAATGCGTGTGATTATATAGAATTTATGATTTTGCCAGGTGGTAGTGCTAATGGTGACGGAATTTATTATAAAGTTAATGAAGTGCCAGATATGTATTTTGAACCACCATATGATGGTAACATTGGTAAAGAAAATTATGTAAGAGAGTTTAATTGTAATACCGAATTAGACACTGATATACAATTTAGTAAAATGAGAGCCGTATGTAAAGATGGTTCATCAGTTGAAATGGCAGAGTCTGGTCCAAATAATGCTACTAAAAATATAAATCACGGAGGTACTGATGAGTTTTTCAATACAGGTGTTGAAGCTTGTAATTCACAATTAAAATTAAATTCAAATCAAGATTTATATCATTTATCAGACAATGATGGTAAAGAATCATTAGGTATTTTTTCTTTTGAAAGTGAAAACAAAGGTTCAGAAAACTTTGTTAATACTAAGGGTGATGAATTTAACCAATATTCTTTATTAAATTATATATCCAATCCAGATGGAGGAGCTGTAACATATATATATCAAGACCCAAACTGGGCCGAACGTGAATGGATTAATCTTTATAGACCTCAATTTTGGCAATTAATTCCGAGTCAAGATTATGATGCTGAAAGAAATCATTATTCGGGTGAAGCTTCTCCATATTGGTCACTACAAAATTCCGAGTGTTTTTCAAAAGACAAATGTTTTATAGTGGATACTTTGAAACCACATATAGTGCCTGAGGTGTATGGTTGGGATTCAAGACAAGGTCAGAGAACTTTTATTAACCGAGATAATGTTTCAGATTTTGCTAAAAGAAGAAAACAACAATTTAAAGTTTCGTTTATGATGAAAACGATAGATTTAAATGATGGTGTTGATTTAAAAAATACTGGAATACATACTATTGTAGAATTTATCGGAGACTCACCAAACATTGAGCACATATTTAATTTAGACAACATAAAAGTTAATCAATACCGAACTTCACAATGTTCACCAATTGGTAAAAATCTAAATCATTATTCAAGTGTATTGACTGAAGAAATATATTGTAGTGAAACAAGAGCTTCATTTACAAATACTGTAATGAACAAATGGGAAAAAATGGAATATGTTTTTGAAGTTGATGTCAATCATAATTTAGAAATTGATAAATTTGTTGCATTGTATATAACTCCTTTGGAATTTGCAAAACAATATTATGATTTGTATGTAGATAGACAGGCTGATGATTATTTATTAAATGATATAATGGCAGTTAATTCTTCTATAATTTTAGTGGATAATATAGAATTTAAAGAATCACATGATTTTCATCCTGATGTTGATGTGAGAAAGAAAAAAGCTTCTAATGATTATGGACTTGTTAGTTTAATGGAGTACTATGATAAAAATAAACCAAGTGCTGATAGACAAGAATATCAAGACACTTTAGCTCCATTGGAAACACAATTTTATTTTTATCCAAGATTTCCATATGATGATGTATTATCACCAAATAGGGAAGTACTTTTAGAACAATTTTCATTTGGACTTTTTTACATTAGTGATATAGATTGGGGAGATGGTTCACCAATTGAATTTACTGATGAGCCGGAACGACTTGGACCAAATAAAATGTTGTATCATACATATGAAACAAATGGTATTTTTGAAATAAAAGGAACTATGTTTAAAATTGTAGCTGAAGATTATAAATGGGACTTCTCACCAGAAAATAAAAAATATGATGGTAATGTTGGAGTTGGATATAATCAAAAATTTACCATAAGGATTAATATTAATGAGGGTTTAGATGAAGATTTTACATATTTTGGTTCTGATGGATTTTCATTTATACCATATAAAAGCACTACTCCAATATTGGGGGGTAATTCTAAAGAAAGTATTTATTATAAATCTTTAAAAAGAAATCTTGGTATTGTTGATGGATATAGAGATGAGGGTGGTTTCAACCTATTGTCAGAAAATGATTTAGTCGCAACATTTCCTGAAGATTTTCACGGATATAATTCCTCTGATGGAGCTAATTCATCAGCTCAAGTTGTTGAATTAGGTGGTGAAGGTGGTTGGTATTTAGTACCAAGAGTAAATTCAGGTACAGGCAACACAAACACAGAATTTTTAATGGCCCACTATGTTTATGCATTAACACCTGAATCTACATATGAGGAATTATTTGAATTAAAACACGATGGAACAATTGATTCATTAAATATAACATTTTATAATGGTACTAATGGTCATCGTAGAATCGATGCTACAATTGAAGATTTAGGTGTAGATGATGAAGGTAATTTCCATAAAAGAGTGTCAGCACAATTTACATTAGAGTCTGATGATACTCAGATAAGAGCTATTGATTTCGCGGATGTTGATGGAGATTTTACATTTTTAGCAGTTAAAAATATTAGTTTTAAATTAGTTGATGAAAATACTAAAAATATTACTTTGGTTGATGTTAACTATAGAAATAAATCAGATAGATTAAAAACAGAAATAGCTTTTCAAAAAATAGATAGTTTATATAACGACACCAAAGCATTTCAACTTTTACAATTTTATCAACAACCAGTAGATAATCCATATGACACTTCAGAGGATTATCTTTCAACATTACCATTTCCAAGATACTATCAAGAATTTAATATACTTGACTTGGAGGACATTGTAAATGCTGCAACATTAGCTGCGTGGAATGATGTTGGTAGGCCCGATATAAGTGAGTTTATCTCTACAAACCATTCTAACATACCAATACTTAATGAAAACAGTGATTATTATAATTCTCCTGTGATTTATTACAATCCAACTCTACCAAGTATAACTGAACAATACACTGGTAAACAATTTGGTCAAATTGTAGAGGAACTTGGTAACTCGATTGGTGATGTGGATGTACAAAATTTAAAATACTATAACAGACCTAAAACAATGGCTGAGTTTTTAGGTTTTAACACTAATACTGAATCCACAACTCAAACTGCATTTTTTGGATTTGTTGGAATTGCAGATTCCTTTGTAAATAATGAAAATGATGACCCAGCGTTAAATAAAACCATTGAATTTAAAGGATTAGGTTGTGTGACTGGAACTATAGAAGAATTTTTTAATGAACAAGTTGATTTAGGTCTCTATCCATATACTGATGGTATTTATGCAGATAATTGTTATAGAAATTATACAAATAATCATTTTCATCACGATATTGACGCGGATGCTAATTATGGTCCAGGTGAAGAATTATCCAAACATGCTTGTGCTAGGGTATTTGGTGGTGAACCTTATAACTATACTACTATGTTTGTTGGACATCAATTTTTTGAGATTGATGAAGAAGATTTATCATATTATGATTGGTTTGAATTTCTTCCTAATGATTTAAGAGTACATTATTCATTATATGCTTGTGAGGTTGAAAATTTTGGTGATATTTCAAATCAATACGATGCTAATAATCCTGACTCATATATGTATTGGAAAAATATCATTCCGGAAGATTATTCTATATTTAATAGAAAAGGGATTGAAATAAAAGAAGATGGCACATTTGAAATGCCACAAATAAATATTGAAACGGAAAATTTTAACCAAACAACTATAAATCAACAAGAATGGGTGTATGATGGTGGTGGCTTCAATGTTGATTATTGTGATGGAGAGCCTGATGGTAATTGTATGTGGCTAAACTTTTTTGATATACAATATTTTTCAGATGATAGATATGGTATAGCAATAGCTTCAACAAATAGAGCTCAGGTATGGTTAGGTGATAGATGGACAGGCACCTCTGCAAACAATGTCTTGGATTTAACTGAAGAAAATTATTATTTTGAAATGTTAGATTTAGATGGAGATGGTATTAATGAAACACAAGGTGGAATTTTTGCAAAATGTCAAATGTGCGGACCAGATGATGATGGACCATTAGTAGAATTTTGCCATCCTGCTTTAGGTTGTACAGGTTTTGGGAATGGAACAGGTATAACAATACCGAGATGTGGGAGCTGTACTCATGAAATATTACCACAAGATTGTGCACCTGCGTGTATTCATACATCCGAATTAGGGGCTAGTTATGGAATCCCACCAAATCAAGGTGGTGCTACTTGTTTTAATACAATCATTGATGCGAGAATATATGGAGGAAGTACTAATTATCATTATCCTGTATTACCAAGACATGGAAATGATGGAAAATATTTAGAAAATGATTATCCATATGATTATATACCAGCACCTTTAGAAGGACCTATTTCAGATAAAGGTGAATATTCTGATAGTCTTTTATTAAATTTATCATTTGAAGAAGTGGATGTAAATGTATTAGTGGATGAATCTGGTAATGACAATAAAGGACACATCATTGGTGATTTTAAACCAAAATTTCAAAATGAAACACTGGAAGTTAAAAAAACAAAAAAATTTAATGTAATAAAAAAAACAATTAAAGATAGAGCATTTTAATGGCAAAAGTACAACAATTTAAAAATAATCCCTCACCATATTCATTTGGACAATATTATTATGAAAATACTGATGCAAGTTTTCAAACACTTGAAGAATCTGATAGTATTAAAAAACCTTTTGATAAGTATTCAGAAAAAAGTTTACATTCAGTTGTAACCAGTGATGAAACAAGAGATTATATTGTTCAACACAAACTAAGACATATTGGTGCTAGTGGTATAATAATAAACAAATTAAAGGTAAAAGATACAGGCACAAGTTATAAACATATAGATTGTGATTTTCGTGGTTTTATTTGTGATAAAAATACTTTTGATTGTTTTCATAGTGATGGCGAATTAAAAGAATACAGAACCATTGATGATTTTTTTAGAAAAACATCAGAAAATAATAACAATAAAGAAACGTGTCAGTTTTTTAGATTTCAACCAAGTGATATAAGTAATGGTAATACACCTGATTTTGAGTTTTTATCTGGTAAAACTATTATTAATAATTTTGCTCCTGATTCATTTCAAGTAGATGATGGTGATTATTTAACACAAGAACAAAGAGATATACGATTTGGTCTTGATAATTTTAATGCTTCGGGTTCTGATAATTGGGATTCAACAATACCTAATAGTAACTTTAATCCTTTTCATCCAAAAGATGATATTACAACTGTTGAAGATAGACTAACAAATATTTTTTCAGAAGATGGTCAAGATAATTATATACAAATCATCATTTGGTTAAAATCAAATCAAGGAGGAGAAGTAAATAAATCAAGAAGAAGAAGATTTTACGTTTTTAAAGTTTCTCCTAGTGAAATAATGGATTTTACTACTGGTGAAACAGCAGTGCCTAGTAATCAGTCTGGCATACCTCTTACTGGTAATGATTCCAATATCCCACATGTAGATGGTCACGAGTCTAAAAGTAAAAGTTCTACAAATATGCCGGCTTGGTATATATCAGAATTTTCAGTTACATTTAATGTTCAACCAGGAGCAACTCTTGAAGACTTTGCGACAAAAGACCAAACTATAGTTAATTTAGTAGAACCTAAAAATCCAATTTCTGAAAATAGATTTGATTTAGATTTTACAACTGTTAATCTTTTTCAAGAGCCTTATACCACTTCAACAAATGCGGGTCCTCATATGTGGAGACAGCATTTTACACCATTTTCTGAAATTACAGTTGTTGGTAAATTAAATACAAATTTACAAGGATTTAAAATAAATGATTTAGACAGACAGATATGTTCAGCACCAACAAGTGTTGATTTAAAAATACACATCGCAGATTTTAACCAATCCGATACAGATAATGAAATTTTTTTAGAAAAAGCTTACTCTTTAGGGAATCAAAATAATTTTCAGATACCACCGTATTATAAATTTTGTGTTGTTCATTGGGATGATGTGGATAATGAATTTGAAACTATCGAAGATGTATTTAGTAAAAAACCTTCAGATTCTAATGAAATAATAGAAGCTCAAAATGATAATACATTTATTTTCAGAGAACACACGGAAACTCTTAGAAACACATACACCACGCCTGGTATTAAAAATATTAAAATTTTAGTTTTTAGTTATTGTGAATATCTTAGAACTAATTGGGATGGCACATATGATAATTCTCAATTACCACCATTTCGAAGAATTGAACCTATTAGATATAAATTATTAACATCAAGAATATTTTTAGATATACCAATAAGTGAATTTGAAGACTTTGGTGAATTGGGTGGAAGTGATTATAGAACATTACCTTGGCCTTATACAAATCCAATAATTGGTGGTTTAAGTCAAGATTCAAAATATTTTAAAACAATTAATGATATATTGGGTGGTGGTAATATAGGAAATCAAGATATAATTGATGAAACATTTTTACTTGAAGCTAGAGATAACGATGAACTTGGCCAAAACATTGAACAAATGGATTTAGAACAAATAAGATATTTTAGTAAACCATATGATATGAATACATTGTTGTTAATACCTACGATTGGTGTAACGGGTTGGGATGATTATGAATTGGCTCAAGAAACTGATTTACTTATTGTTAATCAAGATGGTGAATCTCCACAATATTTTGGTAATAATTCATATAATCTTGAAACTAATAGAGGCGTTTGGAGTGACGCTGATTATCAACTTGTATTTGATGGAATTAATGAATACACAGTGTATAATGGATATGGATTAGGCGGTGGAGCTTTAAGTAATCCAAATACATTTATGAATATATTGTTGTTAAAAAATGAAGTTATGTTTGATGGTAATATTGCAACTCCACACATTTTACCATATAAAACATATGGACCAAGTTTAGATATGGAGACTTATACCTCTGAAGAGCTGATGTTAGAATTTTTTAAAAACGAAAACTTCACACCAACTTTAGATGAATTAGAAATGGAGGGTAATCAAAGTCCATTGTTTATAAAATCAAGATTTTCTGGTTCAACTACTTATTATCAAGATTATGGGTATTTTGGTGGATTGGATGAAATTATAATGTCCACTTTTCAATCTGGTCCTGAAGTCTATGAAGAAGCAGCACCAAGAATTAATAAAAATCCAGATGGAACACCAAGCTCTATTGATTGGATACAATTAACAAATCAAAGTAATCAAGATATTCAATTCTCACATCCTGATTTTCCTCTATTGTTTTATTATTACATAGATGAAGAATTATATGAACAAAATGGTGAATATAAATTAGATGATTTACAAATGGGAGAAAGTATCCCATGTCCAGCTGGAAAATTCGTGTTCATAGTTGTGCCTGACAAACTTTATACAATTGATTTAAATGGTGAGATACAATTTTTAAATGAAAGTATTTCAGTCTTAGATTTTTTTCAACTTCCATTACCAGTTGAAGTAGTAATTCCACATCCTTATACGGAAAGAGATTTTTGGGTTTCAAATCCTCAATATCCAGGAACAACTTTTCCACAGGAAAGTTCAGTCGGACAGATATTTATAAATGATAATCAGGACTTGAGTTTAAAACGAAGTTGTATATTTGAATTAAACACGGGTAATTTAGTTGATAAATCTATCTATGATTCAAGTGGTAATGCAAATAAAGGATTATTGATTGGTGATTATAAACTTAAAAAACCGAGAAAAAATGAACAAATGAAAAGAGATTCTTCTATAAAAACACCAAAAAAAGTTGGTAATAGTGAGGGAGCATTGTAGTGGCTGAGTTTGAATTTGAATTTAATCAACAAGATAGAGAATTAGTCGTTACTCAAGATACTGGAACATTTGGTAATACGGATTATATCCGTTTAACCATTTATCCCACTGAGGGACTTTCCAATATTGTCACATTACCAAATACAGATGAGCAAGCTATATTTTATTCATCTTTAAATGAAGATACGTTTGATATAAATATTTCACCATTTGGTGCTGGATTGGATGAACTTCGTTTAAAATCCATAGGTGGTAATAATAACGATTTTAAAATATTTAGAAATGAAACCACCAATGATATTTACATAAAACCAAATGAAATATTTAATCAATTTGAATTACCTCAAGGAAATTATAGAATACAAATTGATTTCTTAAATCAAGTTAAGCCAGACTTAGGACATTATCAATTTGTAATTAAACAAGTTTCAACTTCAAGAAAAGAAATTCGTTTAAAATTATTAGATAAAAATATACTTAGTAATTCTGATGATATTATAAATTTAACAAATGAATTTAATTTTAATCAACCAGAAATATTTGTTTATAATACAACACCTGAATATTTAGCAAACTTACCTTTCCCAACTGACCCATCCATATCTTTATATGATACTAATGGTGATGGTATTGTTGATGATAATGATATTCAAGAATGGACGGAATTATATAATAGACCTGATATAGCTGATTATTTATTTAGAAAGTTTAATAATTTACCTCTTCAAGATAGTATTTATACTTTTCCATCTTCATTTACGGATGATATGGAAAGTGGTGAGTGGCCACTAACTGATACAGACCCTATAAATCCCGACAACAGTATAGATGATTACTATAATTTGACTGAAGTAAATACCCCAAATCCTAATTATAAATATCAATTCAAACATATTGTGAATATTGGTACTGGTGACCACATTCCAATAATGAATTATCAATTTGATGCAATTACAGATGGATTTGATAATCAATCCATAATATTAAAACTTTATGATTCACTACCAACTAATGTTGGTAATTTATCAATGGTAACCATAGAAAGAGAAGTTTTAACAACACAACTTCAAGACATATTTTATTTTTCTGATGTGCCTTCTGTGTTTTTTGGTGATGGATTAATTCCACAACCACAAGAAGATTGGATAAGTTCAAATAACAATAATATTCAATTTGAAAACTATGATGAAATTAGTAGTTCAATTGATGATACTACATTAGATAACTTAGTTTCACAAAGTCAATACAATTATCCCAATTTAAATACAGACTTTAATGAATTTTCAAACCACACATTTTTTGGTTCTGCTAAAAAGAAATTAGAAAACTTTAAAACAAAAGTAGAAACTATACAAAGTTATTATTCTGAAATATCAAGTTCACTTGTAGTTTCAAGTTCAATGGATGGTGATTCAACTTTTATTATACAGAAAAGGAAAGATTTATTTAGAAAAATAAATAATGAAATAAAAACATTTACACCTTATGAAAGATTTTTATATTATGATGGGCAAAGTGAATCAACATCATCTGCACCTGGTTTAGGACAAAATTATGTGGCTTCAACTCCTGTAACACAAGAGGAACATTCAGGTGAAGGAATTACTTTAAATGGTCACGATGGATTTGATGTTGTTTATAAACATAGTGACCATGTTTTAGTTGAAACCAATGATGGTGATGAAGTTGGTGATGATATTGACTCTACACATGTGGATTTATTTAAAAATAAATATAATGTACATAAAGCTCCATTTTTTAATTATAGTGGTTCTATATTTATGTCATTTTTATTAAAAGGTGATGAGGGAATAAACCTTAGAGGACCTTTAATAAATTCACATGGACAACAAACTAATCAAGATAGTTTCATCGAATCAGTACCATTACCATTAAACGCGGCTAGTACTGCTGATATTAAAAATCCAGCTGTAACTGGGAGTGAATATAGAAGATATATTTTTAGAATGTCACACTCGTATTGGGCACCAACATCTACATCTAATTTTGATATTGGACAAATTAACAATTTCAATGTCGCTGCAAATTTTGAAATTTTAAGTGGTAGTGAAAAAACATCATCTAACGCTATAAAAGATTCGACTGGAAAATATCCTATAAGTGTTGTAACACAAAGTGGAGTTACATTTACAGGTTCTTGTATGCCTGCTGGAGAATTGTTTAGACTTAATTATTTAGCAAGTAGTCCATCAGGTTCTGCAGCTGCAGTTACATCATCTTTGATGACAAATATAACTATAACATTTAAAGACCCAACAGATGTTTTACCATTTGATAATATAGCTCATACAGGTTCTTCAACTTGGAACGATTGGTATAATGGTGCTATTGATTCAGCTTCAGCTTTTGATACTGATAACATTCATTCATTTGAAAACAATTTACCTCTTTATATTCAAGAAAGTTCTGAATACAAAGACATGAAAGATTTCTTAAATTTACAAGGTGAACAATATGATTTAATTAGAAACCACATTGATTCAATGGGAACAATTCATAAAAGGGGATATAAAAAAACCGATTCACCACCGACCAATGTTTTACCAATGTTATTATCCAACATGGGTTGGGAAGCTATAAATCCTTTCTCAGGTAGTTTGAGTGAAACTTTAGGTAATTATTTAACAAATATTACATCAATTGATGATATTAAAAATAATACTTGGAGAAAAACACTTAACAATTTAATTTATATTTACAAATCAAAAGGAACAAAAAATTCAGTAAGAGCGTTATTAAATACATATGGCTATCCACCTGATATTTTAGAATTTCAAGAGTTTGGTGGTTCAACAGAAGAGTCAAATCCGAGAATTTTTGTAAATGACCCACCATCAGGCACAACCACTGACTTATCTTTAGATAAACAAAGTGGAAGTTTTTCATTTACATCAAAAAAAGAAAAACTATATAGATATAATTTTGTTGGAAATGAAAATAGAATTTTAAATCTTGATTGGTGGATGGATGATGCAAATATTAATACAATTGAATTTGTCTATAAACATACAGATACAACTAACACACAAACAATATTGGAGTCAAGTGGAAGTGGCAATGAAACACTTTGGGATTTAACATTAATACCAAGTGCGGATGGATTAAGTTCATCGTTTAAATTTAGATTGAATGATTCAAACACGGGTTCATTAGCTATAGCCACTAATGCTGTTTCAATGTCTACTGATTTTAGTAATATGACAAATGGTCAATTGTGGAATGTAATGTTACAAAGAATGACATCAAGTATTAGTGGAGCGGGAACACAAGAATATAGACTACATACTTCTTTACAAGATGGAAAAGATATAGAGACTTACAACTATGTGACTATGTCTGTTATTGGGGATACATCACCCACTGGAAGTAATCACATAGCTAACCGAAACTTTATAAGTAGTGGTTCGAGACATTATTTATCATCATCCAATTTATTTGTTGGTGAAGTGTTAAGTGGTTCATTGAGTCAAATAAAAGGTTGGTCTACGGCGTTAAGCACATCTAAATTTAGACAACATACATTGAATAAATTTTCAACTGTTGGTAATACGATAAATTCACATAAAGATGAATTAATTTATCATTTTAAACTAAATGAAAATTATGCTAGTTCTTCAATATCATCTTCAACACAAGACATTAATATAGTTGATTCAGCACCGAAAACAACATTAACAACTGATTATTCATTTGAAGCTGATGGTAATATATTCAACACAGGTAGTGTTTATGGTTTTGATTTCATTGAAGTCGTTAAATTAAATTTACAAGATAATATTTCAAAAGTAAATAATAATAATATTTTAATAAATCCAAGAAGAAATGTAGTTGGTGATTTAAGTCCTCTTCAGTCTGCCACAAAACGATTAGAGTTGGAGAATAGTAAACCATTATTTAAAACGTCACCAAAATTAGAATTGTATCGGTCGCCACAAACATTTGTTGATAATTTTATTTTAGATAAATTAAGTGGATATAATTTTGAAACACTATATGGAAATCCAAAAACTTACTATTCACAATCGTATGATGAGTTCGATACATTTAGAGAAAATTTCTTTGATGCACATCCAATAGAAGTTGATGTTAATACATTTATTAGAGCTCACGAAAGTATGTTTAATGACTCTATAGTTGAGGGTGTGAAATCAATCATTCCAGCTCGTTCAACATTTAGTGATAGAAATTCTAACTTTGGTGTAGAGATAAGACCAACCATTTTAGAAAAACAAAAATATGAAAATGAACCTCATTCAGTTGAAACTAATCC
>FUFK010045123.1_pt1 | contig 32730 bp, 26 predicted proteins | sample 1021851 | NCBI WGS metagenome assembly FUFK01 (sample SAMEA51879418, study PRJEB19060) | metagenome | reverse complement strand
ATCGAGTTCACCGGCCCGCTCAAGGTTGAGCAGGTCGTCAAAACCCCCAACGTTGTGGCCGTTGATGATGATTTGAGGGACGGTTCGAGCCCCGGCGGTGGCTCGCGCATACGCCCGTTGAACAGCCGGGTCCTTCTTGAGGCGGCGCTCTTTGTATGCGACCCGTTTGTTGTCCAGAAGTTGCTTTGCTCGGACGCACGCAACACACCCCCGTCCGGTCCAAACAACAACATCCGGCTCCGGTTTGACCATGGGCTTCGGTCGGTGCGATGGGGTTTCAAGATTGGGGGTATGGTGGGGGTTTCATCCGTTGGGTTCATTGGGAAGAAGCGCGCAAAGAGTGTCAATGCTGCCCGACACGGTTCACAAACTCCCCCGAGAAGAACGGTTTGCCTACGCTCGCCTGCTGGCGTACATGGCTCGAATTGACAACGAATTAACAGTGGACGAAATGGCCATGTTCGAACAACGCCTCGGGACGGCGCTCCTNTCACCCGGCCAACGCGAGTCGATTCGTGCAGCCCTCAAGAATCCTCCAAGTCTCGAAGAGTGCCTCGAAGAACTATCGGGTGAAGCCGGACGGCTTGCCCTTCGTGATGCGGTCATGATGGCCGCCGCCGACGGGACGGTCGACGAAGACGAGCGCGAGGCTCTCGAGGANATCTCTGAGCATTTGGGCCTCAAGGAAGAGGCGGTGGAGGAACTCCTCAACTGGACCATCAAAGGTTACAAGTGGATGAAAGAGGGGTACGAACTCCTGGATACGCTTGAGGAATGAGCGCCCATGTTCCCCGATGGGATGATCCATCGTTCTTCGCAGGAACGAATGCGATATGCTCAGGTCTTGGTCTACCTCGCTGCTGCAGACGGCGCTTTGGTCCGGGAAGAAATCGCCATGATCGAAGCGATGATGGGGAAGGCCATGATGCACCCCGAGTCAAGAATCACCGTTCGTGCTGGATTTGACCAACCCATTCCCCTCGAACAATCCATCGCCGATATCGACCCGGAGTTTGCCCGAGTCATGCTGCGCGACGCAGCCTTGGTCGCGGCGGTTGACGGTGCTTACGACCGGAAGGAGTTGACTGCCCTTCGGAAGATTGCGAAAGCGGGCAAAGTCTCCCCCACTCAACTTTCTAACCTGCTTGACTGGGTGGCAGAAGGGTGGAATTGGTTCGAGAAAGGTACTGAGATTTTGGTCAAATAATGGCCATTTTTCATCCCTTCGCCAAGAGACATCTTCAAAGAGAGAAAGCCGTCCCGTCGGTTTGGTGGGGACATTGCAAAACGGGGTTAGTGGATGGTATGCACGATTGGACCGATGTCTCGATAACCGCGAACAACAAATCGATATTTGGCTGAGCACGTGGGAAAAGTCCCTCCGTTCTTTTCAGCCCATTGCGGCCCTACTCCCCGAAGACTGGCCAACCCTTCCCGCCAACCTGTTGACCGACCCTGGGCATGTCTTGGACCACCTTCTCGCTCGCCACGATGCTGAGTCCGATGGGCGCTCCCCTCGTGGTGCCCACCCAACGCCTCCGCGCTTGGCTGACGCCGTGATTTGTTCAGAGATGAAGGATAACCTCGTGAACCCGAAAAAGCCAGTTCAACAATCCAATTTCCTGATGAGCAACCTCCCGCCTGGTTTCCGCCAACACGTTGAGCAACTCAACCTCCCCAAGGCGACCCAAGACAGTGATGTTAACGACGACGAGGAGCGAGAAGCGGTTGAACAAAACAAGCGCACCCTCAGCGGAATTCCTCTGCCCGTCGCCGACACGGCTGCTGGTGGCGGACTGTTCCACGCACGCCTCATTCGACGACATTCCGATGCTCACGAAGACGCCGACCTAGAGTTGCAAAAGGAAGATACACGCCGCTTGTTTTCCAATATTCAACTCCTTGACGTGGACCCGCTGGTGGTCAAGAGCACCAAACTCCGATTGTTGCTTGAATCCATTCGCCATGAGCTCGTGAGTTTCGGCCCCGAGACACCCGGGAAGATCTCGCGTAAGGAAATGGAAGCCTTGCTCGATGAAGGTGTCAAACAAGGCGACGCATTGCAGGGTGAATGGCCGTGGGATTCAGCGCCCGAATTGGTGTTGACCAACCCGCCTTGGCTGCGAATCAAAGACCGCTTCCGAGGCATGGAAAACGGCAGTCAACTGCGCAAAGAATTGGGCGAGCGCCTGCGAAATCTGACCGATAACGGCGTGCTTCGCTTCTCCACCATGCGAGGCAATGTCAACCTCTACCGACTTTTCATCGAGCGCAGTCTTCAGATTTTGAAAGACGGCGGTCGCCTCCGCATCATCGCTCCCGACAGTCTACTTCGAGAACAATCCTCCCACCCGCTGCGAGAGTTGCTCGTGAAGCATCATGGCTGGACCCACGCATGGGCCATCGAGGAGGCCAACCTCTTGTTCCCGGGCATGACCCAAGGCGTGGTCGTCCTCGGCATCACAGCCAACGGTGAAGCACCAGTGCTCAACCTGCACGGCCCCATCACACGCGCCGACCTCCGCCGTGAAGGCGAAGGCCTCTCTTCCCGTGTTCCCGTTTTCCAACTCAACAAAGAGCGATGGACATCATGGGCACGTGATACATGGGCTGTCCCCCGTCTGCCCCGAGACCGTGTTGAGCGCTCGCACACCCTCACGGTGCTGGACCGACTCGCCAAACTCCCTCGCTTGAGCGATGAAGAGCACCCCTTGACCACCAACGAGCGACAGGTCCGCGTTCGTGTCGGTGAAATTGATCAAACAGCACATGCGAAGAGCATCGAGACCTGGGTCAAGGGCAAGCGTAGCCGCCCCTTCATCCGAGGCGTCCACTTCTCAGAAAGCGAAGAGGGCCGCGTGTTCATCCGCCACCCTGCTTTCCGAACCGACATTCCATCAAGAGCCAGTGAACGACAATTGGCCATGTGGGTTGGCGACCACCACCCCGCACACGGGCCTCGCCTCGCCTGCCAAGCCATCGTGAACGCCCACCAAGAACGGCGATTGCGTTGGGCCGTGATTCCTGAAGGAAGCGTTTTGGGCAACAGCGTCAACCACATTGAACTTCACGAGGACATCCAAGCTCGGCTGGTCGACGACCACTCCACCATCGAAGGAGGGCTCCAGTGGCTTTGTGAACACCTCAACAACAACGACCTGGACGAGTGGGCTCGGGCATGGGCTGCCAATAACAACGTCAACAACTACGAGTTGGAGATGCTCCCTGTTGAGTTGCCCGACTCTTTTCCACAATTCGGCACTGTCGTCCGTTGATGGTGAATGAGGGTGAATTTGTTTTCCGAATTCCCGCGTTTTGAACCCTAGAATTTATAGCACAGGCCTCATTGGTTCGCGGTGCACACTCTTTGGAGGATGAATGAGGAATGGGAGTTCATCCTAAGATTGGTATCACCGGGTTACCACGAAGTGGAAAATCTGCGGTGATGGAAAAGGTCCTTGACATGCTCATGGACGAGCGTAAGCGAGAAATCTCAATGCGTGGCGGTTCCACAGAAGACGCCATCATCGGTGGTGTTCGAACCGAACCCCTCCTTGAAGACGGGGAGCGAATGGGCTACAAAATCATCGACATCGTCACCGGAGAAGAGGGTGTCATCGCCCACAAGAAGATCGATTCCCGTCTTCGCGTGCTCGGCTACGGGATTGATACCGAAGAATTGGACCGTGTCGCGCTCCCTGCCATCGACCATGCCCAACACCATTGCGAAGTGCTCGTCATCGATGAAATTGGAAAATTTTCAGTGGAATCCGAAGCCTTCGTGCAGGCCGTTCGTTCTGCATTGGAAGTTGACATGCCCACCTTGCTCACCCTGCACAAGAAAAGCCGCCACCCGCTGCTTCAGGACATTCGTCGACGTGATGACGGCCGTATTTTGGAAGTCACCCCGGTGAACAGAGCGCTACTGCCCTATAAGATTCACAAACTCATGCGAGAAACCTACTGAGGGTAAACAACCCCATCGGTTGATTGATGGGGCAATGTGCGCTCGGCCATTCATGCACCCACCAAGCGTGGCCGTTGAGCGCCTCCTCTACGGTACGGGCGTGGGTTTGCTGCTCGGCCTTGGATTCGGCCTCCAATCGGGTCGGACGCTCGGTGCAAGTCCCCCCGTCATGGAAGTGTTCATTGGCGCAGCCGTGCTTTGCTTCCTTCTGGGCTGGACTTTGAGCAACGGCACGGGCCCACTGGCTCGTTGGTTTTCTCACGAGTCCGAAGAGGCCATGACCAGGCGCGTGCGTGCTGAAATCGAAGAAGTGCACCGTTCGGAAGACGTGACCTCAAAATGGGCTGAACTTGAGGCCAAAGTTTTGACCCAAGACCTCGGTGAGGAAGAGTAAATCCAGTATCGTAGGGTTGATGTGCGTTCGTCCCTTCGTTTGAAACAGAGGCGAGACCATGAGCGAAGTCCCCGAAGGATTGTACTACACCAAAGAACACGAATGGATGCAAGTTGAAGGCGACACCGTCACCATTGGCATCACCGACCATGCACAGGACATGCTCACCGATATCGTCTACATCGAACTCCCCGAAGAGGGCGATGTCGTCGGTGATATGGGCGAATTCGCTGTGGTTGAATCCGTTAAATCAGCCTCTCCTATCTTTGCCCCGCTCGCAGGCACCATCACCGCCGTCAACATGGAATTGGAAGATGCTCCTGAACTCATGAACACCTCGCCCTACGGTGATGGTTGGATCGTGAAAATGACCCTTGACAACCCCGAAGCTGTGTCCGGACTGATGGACGCTGCCGCCTACAAAGCTGAAATCGGCGAGTGAGTCCGTTGACGGCCACCCCGTGGACGCTCTACGTGGACGGGTCGTGCCTTGGCAACCAAAACGTCGACGCTTCAACTCCAGCCTCGTGGGGCTTGGTCGTGGTCGTAGGCGATTCTGGTTTGGGCAAAGGTTCGGGCGAACTGCACCACGAAGAAGCAGGGCCGGTTATCACCACCTCTGGTGAAGACGGGTTCATCGGTGCCGAGGTTGGCTCAAACAACACGGCAGAATTGAGCGGTTTTGCCGCTGCGCTCCGATGGTTATTGATGGAGGGCGGCGATGATGCGGCGATCATCCGGGCCGATTCAACCTACGCTGGTAACCTCGCCAGCGGCGTTTGGAAGGCCAAAGCGAATCGGGAATTGGTGGCGCATGTTCAGGCGCTATGGGCCGAGGTCGCAAGCCTGCGCCCGCTTTCATGGTCGCACGTCAAAGCACACCGTGGACATCGGTGGAACGAGCGAGCGGACCACTTGGCAGCGCGCCACGCCAACGGTGAACTGCCCGAGCCGCTGACCTTCTGGAAGCCGGGTCAGCGCTGACCGTCAAGGCGCTGTTCCAACCAAGCCCGCATCTCATCGCCGTAATCAGCGCGCCGAAGAGCATGGTCCACTTGCGCCTTCAGCCAAAGCAGAGGNGCCCCCGAATCGTACCATTGCGTTTGGTCGAGCACAACCCCGTAAAGCGCGCCTTCCTTCATCCAATGTTGCTGCAAGGCGATGCTCTGCAAATCCCCGTGGGCTTCGTAGGTGTAGGCCTTCAGCAGGGCTTGGGTGTTGGCTGGGAACACATAACGGCCGCACAAGGCCAGACGGCTTGGAGCATTTTCTGGCGAGGGTTTCTCGGTCATGGAAATGATACGCTGGCCGTCCATGCCCACGATGCCGTACTTCTGGACATCCTCTTCGTCCACCTCCATGAGGCCCACCGTGGCTTCGCCGTGGCGGAGATAGGCTTCGACCAGACGCTTGGAAGCGGTGGATGGGGCATAGGCTTCGACCGAGGCGTGCGTGTCCATCAGCAGGTTATCACCGAGCATAACAAGGAAGGGGCCATCAATCGCATCGAGCGCTGCTTCAATGGCGTTTCCAACGCCTTTCGGCTCGTGTTGGATGTGAACATGGACCTCAAGGCCGTCGGTGGCGTGAAAGAGGGTTTCATCCAAATGAGGTTGCAGGCCGTGGAGGTCGCGGCGATCGTTCAGCCAGGGTGCGAAGGATTTGGTCGGAGATACCACCACGTGGAGGCGTTGAATGTCAGCTTCCTTGGCTTCCATGATGAGATGGGTGAGCAGTGGAACATCGACCAGTGGCAACGATTCCTTGGGTGAAAAGGCACTGGTGGGGAACATGCGTGTGCCCAGACCGGCCGCTACCAATACGGCGTCGCGAACCACGTCCATGAACTCCCTGAGGAGGCACAGGCTTTCAAGCGTGAGGCTCGTGCACCGCATCATGGACCGAAAAGGAACGCTAAGCCTGCTGGGAGCGGGCGTTGTGCTCGTCGGTCAAAGTTTCACCACGCTTGCTCCTGCCGGNCCGTGGGATTCGGCTTCCTTCACTCGCGGCGTGCTCGGCCTTCTTGGTCTGGTTTTGCTCTACCTTGCATGGTTCAAGCAAACCTTCGGTTTCATCGGTGTGGCGCCCACGGTCAACCGCTGGCAATCGCCGGAAACATCCTGGCTGAAGGTCGTGGTGTTCGGTTTGGCCTGTTTGGTGGCAACCCGCGCCATTCGCTTGGTCGACGGAGACGGGTTCGTGCCAGAACCAGCAGGGTTGTTACTGGCCCTCGTCGGCGTGTTGGCGCTGATGAACGGCTGCTATGTCTGGCTCATCACCTCAGGCCCGCTGGCCGATGAGGAAGAGTGAATTCAATCGTCGAGCGATTGGAGCGCATCGTCCAAATCGGGCAGGGATTCGGGCGCTTCCATCTGCGAGACATGAACCGGGCGCTCATCTGCGATGGGTTGTTCACCCTTTCCAGCGAGCCAAGCCTTCCACGCATCGCAGCGTTCTGGACGACGCAGGGTCAATGGCTCCCAGAGCGGTTCAAGGTCAGCACCCGCTTCATCCAACGCCTTAACTTGGGAAGCGAAATGGTCGGGTGCTACTTCTTCCATGCGCAAGAGCAGTTCCCGAAGACGGGTGCGCACGACCTCATCGCCGTCTTTCCACAACTCGTGGAACAGGCCGCGCTGGTCGCTGGGGTCAAACTCGATGTATTCTCGGAGATTGGGCACCAGGTTTCGTCGGACGATGGCCAACGGATGGTCGACCAGTTGCCGAAGGCGGTCTGCCCATTGTTCTTTGTCGAGGTATTTCACGTCGCCAACGGTCGCACTGGCAGCGGCCAACACGCCTTCGTCATCGGATTGCAACATGTCGTCAAGCAGCGGCAGAGCGTCCCAAGTCAAGCGACGGAACAGGCGAGTCAACACGTCCGCCATGGCTCGACAGACCAAGGTCTCCTCTCGCTCATGCAGGCGGAGTGCCAGTTGATGGCCAAAATCTCGATCGGCCTCAATGGCTTTCGCAAGGCACAGCGTGACCTTGTTGGCCACCTCAGCGACCGGGTCAGCGGCGCGACGCAAGAGAATGTCTTGCAGACCAAGCGGCTCGATGAGGGGTGGGCGTTCCAACAAGAGGCGGACCCATTCAAGCAAGAGGAGGCGACGGTCCAAGTCACCGCCTTCAAGGCGCTCAAGGACCCAACGCGCTGCTTCGACACCACGCTCGTGGGCGACCACGGTGCTCGACATTCGTGGAACCACAGCGTGCGGATTCCAATCCATGTGTTGGGGGCCGGCGTCGGGCTGTGTGTGCCACGTACCGGGCCGTTCGGCAAGAGCGATGGACTCCACGAGGTGGTAGCCCTGGTGAACGGGCTGACCGTAAGGAACGGTGGCAAGACCGTTGAGGAGTGCGATACTCAACCACCATCGGTCGGTGTTGGGGGCGTGCGGGTCAAAGGCTTGGGCCAACCAGTCGGTTGCGATATGGAACAGTAGACGATGGGCTACATCGTCCATTCGGCGACTGAGCCATTTTTGGTGAATCTCAAACGGGTCATCGCTGAGGTTCATTCGGTGGGGTACAATCAAATCGACCACGGTGTTGAGGTGGCGGTCAAACATGCCTCGGTCAACACTGAGAATACCGAGGCCTTGTTCGAATAAGTTGTGAGGGGAAGTCGGGGGGATGGCTGGAAAATCAGGGTCGCTCATAGGCGGCTCTGGCAAAGGCCATGCCTCGGTTCCACGCTCAAGCGCTTCGACCAAACCGGTTGCAACGCGCTCAAAAGCCTCGTCTGAAATCTTGGTTCGGCTCTTGCTCACGCTGTTCACCTCTTGACCTCACCGTCGGTTCAACGGGAAACTCAGATGTCGAGTTCGATGTTGAGGTTCTGAATCAGTTCCTTGTATCGGTTTCGAATGGTGACTTCCGTAACGCCAGCCACTTCAGCGACCTCGCGCTGGGTTCGTCGCTTTCCACACAACACCGAAGCGATGTAGATGATGGAAGCGGCGATGCCGGTTGGTCCACGTCCGCTGGTCAATTCTTTCTCTTGAGCGGCCTTGATGAGTTCGTAGGCTTTGGCTTCGACGTCAGCGTCCAGTCCGAGTCCAGAACAGAATCGGGAGATGTAATCCTCTGGGCCGGTTGGCATGATCTTCATCTTCAATTCACGAACCATGAATCGGTAGGTTCGACCGATTTCCTTACGGCCGGTACGAGAGGCTTGACCGATTTCGTCAAGCGTTCGTGGAACACCGCACTGGCGGCAGGCCGCATAGAGGGAAGCAGCAGCCACACCTTCGATGGAACGGCCACGAATCAAGCGCTTGTCGACGGCTTTCTTGTAGTTCACAGCTGCAGCCTCACGGACAGATTTCGGGAGTTCCAAGCGGCTGGCCATACGGTCGAGCTCAGCCAGTGCCATGGCGAGGTTGCGCTCGGTAGCGTTGCTCACACGGCTTCGCTTCTGCCACTTTCGCATGCGGTAGAATTGCGAGCGGTATCTGGAATTGATCGTCTTTCCAGAATAGTCCTTGTTCTGCCAGTCGATATCGGTGGACAGACCTTTGTCGTGAAGCATCACGGTCATGGGCGCACCGGTACGGGCACGCTGGTCGCCTTGCTCGGGGGAAAAGACACGCCATTCGGCACCCTGGTCGATGACGTTGTCTTCCAACACCAACCCACAGTCGTCGCAAACCACTTCGCCGCGAGTTTCGTCTCTCGAGAGCGATCTGCTTCCGCAGTCGCTGCATTTCACAATGTCTTCCACTTGTTGTTCATCCATATTTATCCCTCAACGATTCACATCGATGTGCGAACCTATTTAATCCCTTTTGGCATTGATATTTATACTTGATGATAACATGTTGACCATCATTCTTGGGTACTCGAAGATCGTCAATTCACTTTTTCTGCCCTGAAATCAAACAGGCACGGCCTGGACGTCGACTTTGAAGAGCTCAACCGTCCATTGGATGTTGATTTCCTCGTTATCATCATCGTTTCCCGGCAAAGCGGAGTCCGGGGCAGCGTTGGTGCCCGCCAGAAGCCGATGTCGGCCCCTTGAGTGGTTAACCTGAGCAAGGGGGTGCCCACGACAACATTTGGTGGTTCAAGCGCACCTTTTTGCTTCAAACGAGCAAGACCTCGTTGACCATGGTCAAGAGGCCAAGAACCAAGGCGAGGGTTAACAGCGCAACGGTGAATTTACTCCCATCCTCCATCGGTTCGCCCATGAACGTCATGCCGTCTTCCATGCCTTCGTCCTTGAGTCTGTAGTAACTGATGAGGACCAGAAGCATCACAAGCGGAATCGTCAACACATCCATCTTGTTGGTGTCGCTCGTTGTTCGGCTCAGGCCGGCTACAAGTCCAACGTAGGTGGAGACCGTGGCAGCGATGAAGGCCATGGCCGAGGGGTGCATGACGCTCCACTTGCCCTTGGCACCGTCGGTGAGGACCAACCCCGACCAGAGCGTGTACACGAGAATCATGGCTCCAGTCACCGACACCGTGGTCGGTAGCGGTGCCCCCAAACCTGCAGTATCGTCAAGTTCACTGACCCACGCCTCGCCCGCTGGGAAACCTTGAGCGATCACATCCTCGGGTGTGAAGATCATACGCAAGGCATAGTACAACCCCGACAACACAAGGAGGATGAGCGCCATCATGGCCACCTTGTCGTTGACCTTCAAGCCCGGCTTGTAATCCGCCAAACCTTCGTTGACGCCCTCCTCGCGTAACAGTGCGTAAGCGCCGATGTAAACCAGCGTCACGAGGATTGAAACGTACTTTGGGGCCGCACTCGCCCCGCTGTCCGGGTTCCAATTCAACCAGATGCAGGCCGTCATGGCGATGCTGCCGATGATGACGGGCAGCATGATGGTCCACTTGCCTTTGGCCCCCTCAAAGAAAATGAGCATGGTGGAGATGAAAATCCCAAAGAAGAGCACACCGTTGAAGCTGCTTTCAACGCCACCCTTGCCGTAGGCGGGGTCTTCAAGCATGCCAGCAAGACCGTTGTCGAGGAGCGCAAAGCCGGTGTCGCCCCCGGTCACGTATCCTGTGGAAAAGAACATGAACGTGACCGAGTAAAGGAAGAACAGAAAAGCCGAAATGCCCAGGCAAACTTTCGCAGGTGTAGATTCAATTTTTATCATCTTAATCAATGGTCTGTCCGTTCATGTACTAATTAACGATGGTGACTAGAAAACCAATTGAGAAGGCTGTTTTGATGGCTTTGTGCGCGTGCTGCGGTATCGATTTGGACCCTTGGAATACCTGTGGAGATGCGTTACATACCGGCGCATGGCGGCCTTCGTGAACAAAGAACGCGCCCCGAACCGATTATGAACGGATGGCCCGTGAACAGCCTTGAGGGGGAGGCATGGGGGGCACGAAGCCGGCGCAAAACATTGCCTTGACGCCCGGAAAGCGCGTGCTTTTCCTGACCAAAGACTTGGACCTCATCAAGCAACAACTCTACGACGGGCTCAACCTTCGCATGGAGGATTTGACCGTCGATGACCTGCTCGACGACATCAACACCGACGTCATGACCCCTGCTTGGGTATGCTTTGACCACGACCCCGCTGAAATCGCTAAGAACGCCTATGCGGGCTTGATGCACAACGGTCTGCGCGTGTTCAGAGAAAACGCCCTCAAGGACGGGAATTTCGAAGTCATTGTCTCCGGCCAACGCAAAGGCACCGGCTCAAGCCGTGAGACGGCCGCGCAGTGCGAGCGTTGGGCCGGCATCAGCATCGTCATCGCCGCATCCTTTGCTCCTATTCACGAACGCAACAACATCAACCTCGGCCAGTTGATGGGCGACCATGCCATGCTCGAACGGTTGCAAAACGGGGAGTCCATTCCCCTTTCAGAATTCACCGGTCAGTACGACCCCGTCACCCAACTCATCGTGGAACACGGCGGTTTGTTCCCCTTTGCCAAGGCCCTCAAAGCAGGCGAACTCAACCTTGCACCATTGAGCACAACCCAACGTCCGATGACGATGGCTGAACGCATCATCAGCCGAAACTTGGTGGGACAACCCGAAGGCCAGTGCGTCAAGCCCGGCGACCCTGTCATCGCCCAAGTTCAAGGTGGCTACTCACACGAATTTACCACCGCACAAGTTCACACCTTCTTGCAGGAAGAATACGGCGAAGATTACGCCCTGCCCAACCCGAGTAAATTTGCGGTGTTCGAAGACCACCTGCTCTACGCTCAGCACAACCCGAAGTTTGTGCCCTTCATGCACAAAGTTCAGACACTCCGCGACCTCCAAGTCGCCTTCCAACAGCACACGGGTGTACGGGATTACTCCGCAGTGGACGGCGTCTCACCCGGCATCTGCCACCAAGTGGCTCGCGAAGAATTCATTGAAATCGGTGATTTCATCCAAGCCACCGATTCCCACACCTGCATGGGCGGTGCTTCCAACGCGCTGACCTGGGGTGTCGGTGCGACCGAGTATGCCAACCTCGTCAGCGCTGGCTTCACGTTCGTGAAAGTGCCTGAATCCATTCGCTTTGAACTGGTGGGGGAACTCCACCACGGCTGCACGGCCAAGGACGTCATCCTCGCCATTTTGGCGGATCATGCTCGCAAGGAATTGACGCTGAACCGAAGCATGGAATTCGGTGGCCCCGGGCTCACCTCCCTCTCGGTGGATGAGCGAGCGACGCTGTGCAACATGGCGACCGAATGTTCGGGACGAACAGGCATCTGCGAAGCCGACGATGCGCTCATGGCGTGGATGCTCAAAGCCCAGCCTCATCTGTCTGAGGAAGAACAGCGAGCTCGCATGGTCGCTCCAGACGAAGGTGCCGAGTACGACGGTGGCGTTCACACCATCGACCTCTCCTCCATCGTACCGATGGTGGCTCACCCTGGCAATCCCGACGAAGGCATTCCAAGCGACCCCACCAACGGGGCCAACATCAGCGACATCGGCACCGTGGCCGTGGACATCGCTTACGGTGGCTCGTGCACGGCCGGTAAAGAGGACGACATCGCCTACTATGCTGAAGTGTGTCAAGCCGCGAAGGACGCTGGCCTCAAAGTGAAAGAGGGTGTTGATTTCTACATCCAGTACGGTTCGGGTCAAGTCAAGGCTTTGGCTGAACGCATGGGTTGGCACGACCTCTTCTTGGAAGTTGGTGTGAAACTCATCGACCCGGGTTGCGGCGCCTGTATCGGTGCTGGACCTGGCGTTTCCATCACGCCCGACCAGGTGACTGTTTCTGCAATCAATCGGAACTTCCAGGGCCGAAGCGGGCCTGGGAAACTCTACCTCGCCAGCCCGCTCACGGTGGCCGCGTCTGCGTTCACCGGNCACATCAGTACCTGGACTCCGACGCTCTTCGCTTGAACGGTTTGGGAACATTGCCATCAATTTCGGCGTTCTCCATGCCGTTTCGCCTAAGGAGATTATAATCCCTCAAAGAGCGGGGACGGTCATCTGTCGGCCCGACGTCGTCAAGACGGAGGAGGACCGAGGGAGGTGAACGCCTATGGCAGGCACAGCAGAACGCATGGCAAAAAATCAGAAGCAAGTCGCTATTTCAGAATTTTTTGAGAAAAACAAGCACTTCCTCGGCTTTGATTCCCTGACTCGTTCCCTCATCACAGCGGTCAAAGAAGCCGTTGACAATTCGCTGGACGCATGCGAAGAAGCGCGTATCTTGCCCGATATCAGGGTCAAAATCACCAAGGTGGACGATAAGAAGAACATCGTCGAACTTCAGTCCGAAGACAACGGGCCTGGCATTCCAAAGCGCAGCATCGAGAAGGTCTTCGGACAGTTGCTCTTTGGTTCACGCTTCCACGCTATCCGTCAATCTCGTGGCCAACAAGGCATCGGTATCACCGGCGTGGTCATGTACAGCCAATTGACCACTGGACAGAAGACCCACGTTCGTTCAAAAATCGCCACCGAAACTTCAGCGGCCATCGTTGACATCGGGTTGGACACGCGCAAAAACAAGGCGACGAAGAGCAACGAAGGCCGAGAGCTTTGGGAAAAAGCCGATGGTACGCTCAAAGAACACGGACTTGAAATCACCTGCCGTATGAAGGCCAAATATCAACGTGGCCGCCAGAGCGTCTACCAGTACTTGCGCATGACGAGCATTGTCAACCCACACGCTGACATCACGTTTGTTGACCCCGACGGTGAAGTCCACCATTGGCCACGTGTGACCGAGCGCCTGCCTCGGAAGGTCGAGAGCATCAAACCTCATCCGCACGGCATTCATCTCGGTACCCTTCAGCGCATGTGCACGGAATCCACGGACAGTCGAATGACTTCCTTCCTGTACAAGAATTTCTCAGGCGTCTCCTCACGAGCAGCGAAGGAATTGTTGGCAGCGGCTGAAATTGAAGAGAAGGCCAAGCCGAAATCAATGAAACCCGATCATATTCGTGCCTTGCTGGAAGCCTTCCAAGGCGAGCGCCAACTCAACGGAAAAGCCGTCAAATTGCTGAACCCGCCGACGAACTGTCTCTCACCCATTGAGGAATTGCTCATCAAGAAAGGGTTGTCGAAGACCATCGATTCTCGGTTTGTAACCACCATGACGCGCACGCCCACCGTCTCCCAGGGCAACCCCTACCAAGTTGAAGTCGGGCTGATTTTCGGCAACGGGATGTCGGCGGACAAGCCGGTGGAAGTGCTCCGATTTGCCAACCGTGTGCCGTTGATGTACCAGCAAGGCGGTTGCCTGCTGACCAAAGCCATCGAATCGGTGGATTGGCGCCAATACGGCCTTGACCAAGCAGGCGGACGAGGCGTCCCAAAGGGCCCTGCTGCCATTTTGGTTCACCTCGCCAGCACCAATGTACAGTTCACCTCCGAGGCCAAGGAAGCATTGGCCGATAACGGCGAAGTGATGGATGAAGTTCGCAAGGCCATGCTTGAGATGGGGCGAGGGCTTCGCAAGCACTTGGAGAAGAAGAAAAAGATGGTTAAGGTGCAAGAGAAATTCGAGTTGGTCAACGACATCATACCCGCTATTGCAGCCAAGTCAGCGGCCATTCTCAACCGACCCGTGCCCGACCTTTCGGGCTCCATCACCAAAATCATGGGAGCCGTCATCGCCGAGAGCGCCACCGTTTGGAACAAGGAAACCAAGCAAACCGATGTTTCCATCACGTTGTTCAACTACACCTCAAGAGCCCGCGCCTACACCCTGTTGGCGTCGTGGCCTGAGAGCGAAGGCGCCAGCATGGAAGGTAACACAACGGGAGGTCGTAAGGAAGCGACCGGTGTATGGGCTTGGAAACTTGAGACGTTGGAGCCGGGCCAAACTTACACCATCACATACGCACTTTCTGGACTCGAAAAAGGCGATTGGACAGAGACCGATGTCTTCTACCGAGGGAGCCAGGAAGTCATCGGCGCCTCCAAGATGGACGAGAAATTACTCGAAGAGATTCGTCGCCAAGAGGCCCGAGCCGAAGACGACCAAGGCGACGAGGGCGTGCCACAAGACCAGGTTGGAGCGGGAGATGACAAAGCCGTCGAGGTCGCTCCGCCTCCGCAAGAGGATGAACCGCCCAAAAGCGGCGGGCAACAAACTCTGATGGGATACGGGAGTGATGCATGATGTCAGCGAGCCATACACCGGAAGAGACCAAGGCAGCCTTGCACGAAGTCGTGACCGAAATGTACGATAAAATCGTCAAGGGCGAAGCCCCGACGATGACCTTGCCCGTGCGAAGCAAAACCAACATTGGTTTTGATGAAAAATTGGGCGTTTACAAGTACGGAAAAAAGCGTTCCATTCGTGATGCGACGAGCCTGGGCTCGGCCAAGCAATTGCTGCGAGCGCTCCACGTGGTGGAGTTCATCGAGGAGATGATCGACGCTGGAAAATCGTCCACTCTGAGAGAAATGTACTACATTTCTGAAGGCTGGGGCCTTGGAAAATTCTCCTCGCAGAACGAATCAAACAACCTCGCTGAAGACCTTGAAGTGGTCACAAAGTGCCTGCGTGAAGATTTCAAACTCCGACCTGAAGAAGACGGTGCTCGCATGATTGGAAACTTGACCTTGCGAGAGCGAAACCGACGAGGCGAATGGATGCGAATCAACGCTCGGGACGACGTGGGTGATTCCGGATACGGTGTGCCCTACAACGTGGAGGAAGAGAAAATCGAGTTGCTTGAACACGACATCAGTTTCATCATGGCCATCGAGACAGGTGGTATGTTTGACCGTCTTATCGAAAACGGATTTGATGAAGCCTTCAATTGTGGCTTGGTTCATCTCAAAGGCCAACCCGCCCGGTCAACTCGGCGCATTCTCAAGCGCATGAGCGAGGAATGGGATTTGCCTGTTGTCGTCTTCCTTGACGGCGACCCGTGGTCCTTCCGCATCTTCGCCTCCATCGCTTACGGTGCCATCAAGACGGCGCACATTTCCGAATACTTGGCAACGCCCTCTGCAACATACCTCGGTATCACCGCCGGCGATATCGAAGCTTACGACCTGCCCAGCGATGACTTGTCGCCCAGGGATATCGATGCACTGAACGCAGAACTTTCGGACCCGAGGTTCGCTGATGGATGGTGGCAGGAACAGATCAACATGATGCTTGAACTCGGCAAGAAGGCTGAGCAACAATCTCTTGCCAAATACGGTTTGGATTTCGTAACCGATACCTATCTGCCAGAAAAACTCGCCGAGCTGGGACTCGCTTAAGCCCATCAGCGAGCCTTATGGAGGAAGAGGGTCTGGAAGACCATGATGCAAGCACCTGAGCCTGCCAAGCGCTCGCCTTGGGCGCTTCGCGTCGCCATTGCAGGCGGGCTCATGCTCTTGCTCGGCGCCATCTTGATGCAAAGTCAAGCCTCGACCATCGCGACGGTGATGGACCCCCGAGAGCAAAACCACGGCGCCTACACGGGAGAGGGAACCTATCAGACCGAGGCCCTCAATGATACGTGCTACCGATTCTATCAGGGCGCAGACGATGCCGTCATGTCGGTTGAACTCTACCGCGTTGAAGGTTCCGCGATGGTCGGAGAAGCCCTCGTTGAGAAAACTTGCATGCTCGATTGGCAACCCATGACGGCCGATGGAGCAGGACTGGTTGAACGAGCCGCGTGGACGTTAAACGAGTCAGGCGAATATGCTGTGGTCATCACTTGCGAGGAGGATTGCAGCGAAACGACCGGTTGGTTTGTGTCCGTGGATGACATACCCATTGCTTTGATGCAATCAACGAGTTTGGTATTGGGTGGCGCCATGTGCTGCCTGGGTGTGTTAACCACCCCCATTGCTCTCATCATTTACTACGCCTCGAAACCAAGCCGAAGCCCTCGCGTCATGATGGTAGGTGAAGACGGACGACTCGTACCTATTACGGACCTCAACCCGGAACATCCGACCCTTTTCGACCAACCCGACCCTTCCGTACCCACTCAACCCGCAGTCGCCCCACCGTTCGCCGACACTGCTGAGCACCAGCCTTCACAGGAATTCGTTGATGGGCTGAACGATGTTGCAGCCGGTAGCCTGTTGACCACCGAACAAGTCTATGCATTGATACGGGGCGACGTCGAAGGCGCACAAGAGCACGCCAAGACCGCCCGCTACCAATCAACCAGTGCGGAAGAGGCCATCCAAGACGCTGCTAATGCGGCCGCCATTGCCTCTTGGGACGAAGGTGTGCCGTTGGCCGAACCCAAAGCCGTTGAGCGAAAAGCGGCCTCTCCTGCCAAAAAGGCAAGCCCTGACCAGTCCGCTGCACCAAGCAATGCTTGGAAAGAATGGGACGAGCAATGAAAAAACGGTGTGTTCATAGAGGTCGGGCCACTACCCAACCTCGAGTTGAGAAGTATGACTGACCTCGATCGAGCCTTGTACCTCTTGCAAAACAAAACACGTCGCCAAATTCTCGAGCGTTTGGCGCGTGAACCACACTACCCAATGCAACTGTCCGAATTGATCGGTGTCAGTCAACCAGCCGTGGTGAAACATCTCAAAGAATTGGAAAAAGGAGGCATGGTTTCCAAAAACAAAGTTCCCTCCGAAAAAGGAGGGCCGCCTCGAACCATCTATGCCGTTGAACGGGCCATGTCCATCCAAGTCGACATCGGTCCGGATTTGTTCCGATGTGAGGAGCGAAAACTCCCTGCTGGAGGCCCGATGAGATTGTCCACCAATCTCCCCCAAGCGTCGGTGCCAATTGCAGAATCCTTGAGCGGTCGAAAGAAAATCGCCGTGGCCGAAGGTTTGTCGCACATGCGCACCCTCGCATCGGTGATGGAGGAATTGGACGCCCAACGGGACGCTTTAATCTCCTTACACCAACATGTCAGACAACGCGTTTCAGCAGCGGTTGAATCCGATTTTGATTCCTATGAGGAGCGAAGTATCATCCAGACCATGGTAGAAGCCACAGGAAACCGGATTGACCTGACTTCACTGGTACAGCAAGAACTCGCAGGTAGCCACAATGTGGGCGAGGTCATCACGACCTTACGCGCACGGCTTGAGAAGCAAATTGCGCACCGCTCCGGTCAAGTCATCGCCGCTCCGCTCGATACGGAGCTCCGCTGGTACCTCGGCCCGAGGTCCAAGTGAAAACGTGCTCAGTCGTTGGCTTCATCAGCCAGAACAGAGACCAACGAGGACTGCTCAGCAAGTCGCTTGTTCACTTCGTCGCGGCGTCCCTTACCAACCAAGTAGACAACGCCGAGGAGGGCGATGGTCAACACGATGACGGCAAACGGTAGAGCGGTCTTGCCAACGACCTCTTTCGCCAAGTCGATCATAGGGCTGTTGGATTCAAGCTCTTCTGGAATCGGCCGAACGTTGTCTTTCTCGTCGGATTCAACGATCTCGTTCATTGGGTCAACGACCACGTAAACGCCCTTGCTACCAGCCGTAACCGGGTAGAGCAGGTAAAGTTCGATCTCCTTGGCATCTTCGGTGTCATCTGGAGCCAGTAGGGCACCGACCACTTGACGCATGACCACGCGCTCTTCGTCGCATCCATTGTCGCGGATTTCCTTCATGATGTCTGCATCGTTGGCATCATCGTATTCGCAAAGAACGATTTCAATATCGGTTGCATGGACGTTTCCGGTGTTCTGCAAGATGATACCGATCGGAATGGTCGAGTCCACTTCGCTGGAGGTGGACGGTGGCATGATGATCTCCTTGATTTCGAGGTTTGGTGCTCGCAATCGGAGGGTGACGATGAACTCGTTGGTGTCGTAATTATCGCCGTCCCATTCGGGGGTATCATCGTGGTCACCGTCGTTGGCCTTGTCGCCGTACATCGAGACGACCTTCAGACCAAGGTTTCGAGTTGTGAGTTTTGCATCGGTACCGATGGCAACGGCTGCAACAGCGGTGATGGTTTCGTACGGAGCCATCTCAGGGAGTCGCCACTCATCGATGTCTTGGAGGTAGACACACTCGTCCTCAGGGAACGAGGAAGCGGTCGATTCCATGAAGATACAAGATTCTTCNACAACCAGGTCGGCGCTGACTTGGCGCATGATGAACCAAGACACGTCCCATCCGGTCAATGTCGGCATGCCGGGTAGAGTGTTCCAAACCAATGCGTCCCCATCGGGTTGGGCGGAGTGATTGTTCAGCGTTGGCACATCTGCAACGTTGCCGTTATTGGTCACGTTGAAGGTGAATCGAACGATCTTTCCTGGTGCGGAGGTCTTCACGGCGTTGTCAACAGTTGGGTCCATCGTGATTTGCATGTCGTGGAATTCGTCAACGGTCACGTCCAACACGATGGTGTCGCGGATTCGGGTTTCTCGGCCGCTGGCATCGGGATAGACTTCCTCTGAGAAGGCTTGGAGCACCACGGTGTATTCACCTGCTGGTACACGGTTTGGCACATTCATTGTGACATCAAACTGCTGGTAGGTGTCCGGAGAGAGTTCCTGCAGTGTTTCACGGGGGATCTCGATATCCCAAATGACATCGACACCAAAAGCATCGGTGACCCGCGCAAGGCGGAAGTCAAAGCGGTCAGGCCCGTTTCCGTCGTTGGTCACCGTCATTGGCAATGTTATCTGCTGGCCAGGGTTCACGTTCATGGATTCTCCAATCGCTGGGTCAATACCTGCATCCAAGGCAAATACGTGCTCAACATTGGTTGACAAGATGGCCGAATCGGAGATACGGGGATACCCGTCCAAGTAGCCCTTCAGCGTGATGGCGGGGCCAAGCCCTGCAGTCGCGTTTCGTGGCGCACACACATGGACAGTGACGCGTTTGGTGACCTTCTCAGCTGCACCTGGAATGGTCCAAGCAATGGGGTCGCCGAGGCCGTCGCCGGCATCAGCGGAGCCGGTAGCGTTGGCGAAGTCAACGAGGACAATCCAGTTTTCTTCTCGCCATGCATCCATGGCAATGCCGTCTGGCTTTGCGTCCGGTGCGCCGGGTGTTGCAAACACGAGTTCGCCTGAATCAAAGTTCTTGGTGACATTGATGTCGTAGGAGGCACATTCGCCTGGCTTAATTTGCTCGGAGCGGTCATCCACGGCAAACACGATATTACCGGTTGAACGGATGGAGACGAACACACCCAGTTCAAGGATGTCGTAGGTGCCTTTCTCCACCGACTTGATGGGTTCACCCTCAGACCAACCCTTCACGTAAATTACGAAGGCGCCAGGATCTTCTGTCGTCGGAACGAACACTTCGAGGTTCTTGGTGACCGATTGACCCGGGTCGAGTTCAACCCGAATCGGGAAGTTCACTTGCCACCCAAACGGTAGGAGCCATTCTTGCTGCCCTTCGAGGCTGTTCGGGTCCCAGAAGACAAAGGCATCGTGGACGTTTCCAGTGTTCGTGATGGTGATGGAGAAGATGGCGGTGTCGCCCTGTTCAATGTCCGCCATGCTGTGCGAGGTGTCGAGGTTGATGCCGTGGACGACGTCCATCAGTGTGAGCGTTATGAGATCGTTCTGAATGGCGGGGTCCTTGTAGGACTGGGCTGTGACACGAATCTCTGCCAGTTCATCGCCGTTGGCTTGGTAGATGGACGGTGCTTGCACTCGCATGTAGAAGCGAATGTCTTCGCCGCCCTCAAGGAAAATCGGGGTATCGGGGAAGATGCTCGAGTGGTTGGATGCGAAGTAGAGGTTCGCCGTCCAGTTCATTGGCACACCTGAGATGTTCAAACCGTACGTGTCTGCGACCAGGTCCTTTGGACCGGGCGTTGAGTTGTTCATCGTCATGTTGTAGATGGTTTGCTGTCCGGGCTCAATCACGTGGTAGAACGTCTCACCTTCATCAAATTCGACATCGACTTGACCTGTCAAGACGTGTGAATAACAAATGGTGAACCGGTTATTGTTGCCGTTTTCATCACACGTATTCGTGTCCGACCACGCAATATGCGCGCCGCTTCCCAAATCATTGGAGAACGCCGGCGGCATACCGATAGCCGGCTGCCGACCGCTGTTTGGCCCGAGTTTATTGGAATTCCACGACGTCACCGCAACCGCTTCCCAAGGGTCGAGCGCCGTGAGGCCATCGCCGGTCAGGTCGGTCTGGTTCAAGCGGGTGTAGAGGACTTCTTCGTTGGCCGAGAGGTTTCCAGAATCAACCCACGCGATGTGGACGTTGTTCTGGTCGTCGGTCAACAAGGAGGGGAAGACAGAGTTGCCCGCATATGGTGAAGCAGGGGGCAGGCCGTTCTTTCCTTCGACGTTGGAAATGGGGGTGTCGTTGATCTTCTTGATGGCGTAGGTGGAGAGTCCTTCCTCAGCACCGTCCCAAGCACCGGCTCCTTGGAGTCGGAGTTTGGTGTAGTACACTTCGTAGTTCACATCCTTCTCAAAGCCGTAATCACGGCCGTCCATCCATGCGATGTGCGTGTTNCCTTGCCTGTCAACGCCAATGGAGGGGTGGAAGGAGTAGGCGTCGTCAATGGTGACACGGGTGTCGTTGACGACGACCAAGTGGCCATCAGCACCAGCACCGGTGTCTTCGGTGTAACCGCCGCCCTGCGAGGAGTGGCCTGGCAGACCGGGCGTGAAACTGGGGTCGTTGTTCATCTTGGCGTATGGGTCAAGCACCGACATGTAGATCTCACGAGAGTTGTTGGTGGAAATGTAGACCATGGCTTCGACGAGAAGGGCCATTTGGTTGGTACCGGAGCCGGACGGGAATTCGTAGGCTTGACCACCAGCATCGGTGTTGGCNAGGGTGTTTCCAGGGCAATTTCGTGTTTGTGTCGAAACGATACCGTTGGGACACTGGACGAGGTCCATGAAGTGAGACTGGATGTTTCCTGCACCGCCGTAGCCTTGGCCGTAAAGACCGACAGGAACCACGCCGGCCAACAAACAGTTGTCGTGCGCTTCTTGGATGGCTGCTTTGTCATCGGCTTGTTGGGACGGGTCGCCGTCCTTGGGGCCTTCGTCGGAAACGGGGATGACGATCTTGGTCGCGTTGGGGTTCCATCGGTGGTCCGATTGTGTCGGCGGGTTGCCCGGGACGTTTCCGGCTGAGTCCTTCCAAGAGAGGCAAGCCCAGTTGGAACCAGGACCCCAGTCTTCGCCGGAATAGCCGGAGTAGGTGTTACCGTTGTAGATGGTTCCTGGAAGTTTGCGGATTCCGCCGGAGTCATCGCCGGGGGTTTGGCCCAGCGGGGTGGTTCGGGGACCGGTGTTCTTGTTGTAGCCCTGACAGTTTCCAGAGCTGGCTGCGCCAGGGAGGGTGTTGCCCAAACCGTAGATGGTTTCGTAAACGGTCATGTTGCCTTCTTCAAGCATGGGTTTGATGCCTTGGAAGTAAGGGCCGGATGCAAAGTTGCCGCCGTAGATGACGGTGCAGATGTCGGCCCACTCAGAATACATGGAACCGGAGGTGTCGACGATGAAGGCCAATTCGACCTTTCCGCCACGGGTGTCATCCCATGCAACTTGAACGTAGTCGTTAGCGTCAACGACCACATCAGGGTGGCCCTTGTGCCCGATAATGGGCGTCAATAGCGTGTCATCAAACAGGGTGACAATGGCGCCAGAGCCAATATCGGGCTGAATCATGGAGTAGTAAATTTGGGGCTGGTTGAAGAAGCGACCAAGTTCGTCGTAGTTGTCTTGCCACACGATGTGAACGTTGTTTTGGCTGTCGATGTCAAGGGCAGGCCAATCTCGGTTTTGAGAGCGGCGTGAAATGATGGTATCATCGATGGCGGTGATGGTGCCGTCGTCAGAGGCCATGCCGTCCAGCGGTGCGGCCCAAGGAGACAAGGCGGTGTACATGATGGCGTGCTGGCCGGCTTTGTCGGCCCAAACGACGTGAATACGGTCGTACTCGTCGACGGCGAGATCGGGATGCCAAATCTTGTGAAGTCCGGGATTGGTGATTTGGGTTGCATCGATCAAGGTCTCACCGCGAGGAGAGATCATCGAGTAATACAGGTGGAGGTTGTTTCGGGTCCAAACAACGTGGACGTTGCCGGAGCTGTCCGAGCCGACTGCAGCCTGCGAATCGGAGGACGTACCGCCATCCACAATCTGGATGGCTTCGGTGATAACCACCGTACTGGCACTCACCGATACGGAGGCGATCAAGAGTGAGGACATCACGGACAGGACCATGATGGACGCTAGGCTGACGGATTTGATTTTCTGGTTCATAGGTATACCCCGGACTTCAACAGTTTTTGGAGACTTTAATCATACTTAACCGCGCGCCCTATCGGTCATGTTTCGGGCAATTGCGGTGCAGGTATCAAATCTGATACCAAGTGGTGAAAATCGGCGAAAAATAGCGGTTTTACGCCCATTCCGTTGGGTCAAATCCTGAACCGAAGGACATCTTCTCGTCAAATTCAATTTCGGCCGTTGGATGCGATTCTTCCGCCACCGGCTGCTGCCCGTCGTTCATCGACTTGGATTTGGCCCAATCGTCGACTGGGCCTGGTTTGCCCACGCCAGGGCCATAGGAGTACTTGATCTCATGAATAAGTGCGAGTTTGGCAAGCCACAAACGACGAAGACTGTTCATGAATTCATGCTTGGTAAGGCCGTCAAACCAAATTGGCAGACTCACGTTGAAGGCTTGCAAAGGACCGGGCTTTTTCTCGCCTTCATGTCCCATGTGAATTACCCAATCCACGCCGGTTCGAATCAAATGAAGGCGACTTTCGTGAATCCATTCGGTCCAATCGCTGGCTTCATCGACCATGTGTTCTTTCATTTCCTTCTGCTGACCTTCGTCAACCCTTGTCATGCTCGAAACTGCAACCAGGTCCCTGCCCTTGGGCACGACAATGGCAAACATATGCCCTTGCTTTCCACTTGGATAACGAACCAGGAAATGAGCATGGGCCCGAGGATCTTTTTGCGCCTTGGCTTGAAGCCGTTCTTCCGTGAGCCATTGCTTGAGCAAATCAACGGTCTCATCAGGCGTCATGTAGCCTTCCAATTCTTCATCCCGTTTGAATGCACCCTTTAGGAAGAAAGTTCGGAAAGAAGCGTTTCAAGGCGGGTTTTTTCCTGTGAAGGGAAACGCCAACGCACCCAGGATTTCCGTGTGTCAACCCAAACATCCCACGCTGCTGCGAAGGATTTGCCGCTGGCCCAAAAGACGGGGAAGCAGAGGAAATAGACGGTGAAAAGCCCGGCGAGCGCCGTACCCGTGCCAAGACAAAGCCACGTGTCGCCCCATCCCAGAAGGTTGCCGATGACTCCCTGATTGAACCACACCAGTGACGTCCAGCCCAAGGCGACCACGGGCCAAATGAGCAGAGAGCCGAAAAAGGCCGCCAAAAATTGGTAGCTGGTTCTTGCATCCAATCCCTCGTCGGTCGAATCCCCAAGCAAGCGTCCCAAAGCGATTTGAAGGCCCAGTGAGGTGAGTGAGAACGGCAAGAGGATGAAGAAGAGAGCAAGAGAAAGAACGGCTGAAGGAAGGCGGGCGAGGCTTGCTCGCCGGAATGCCCTGCCCTTTGGCCCGAGGTCGCGTCCGTCCAAACCGCGCGCTTCGAGCATTTCGGCGGCCTCCGAAGCACGCTCAAAACGCTCGCCTGTCAACGGTTGAGGGGGGAACGTCGCTTCGCGCCCCGGCCATTCATCTCGAACGCTTCGTGCAGCATGAACTTCTGATTGCCAATCAGGGAGGCGTTTCCCTTGCGCTCGTGCATGAACGTGGGCCATCAGATGGATGGCACGATGCTCTTCCCATGTTGAGGAGTTGGGCGTCATGCTGGGGAGGCGTTCTTGGAGTTGGTCCCTGATTTGATGCACGATTTCCATCGGCGGCTCAACCCAACCACCATCTTGCACGGCGTTGACCATGGCCGACGGAATCATGTCCTCACTGAGTGGAATGGGGTCGCCAAATTCGATGTACTGGTCTGTACGAAACTTCTCTCGTTGCCGGAAATGGAGGCCCACAGGGACCAGGTGGGGAAGTGGAAGACCGTTCGCTTTGGCCAGCGCGGCGGCGGCAAGAACCGTTCGAACGGGACCGGTTTTGAATCGGAGCATGAAGGACTGGCTATGGCTCGTTCCTTCTGGGAACAAGACGCAACCAAAGCCGTGGGCGATGCCGCTAGAAAGTGCAAGGAGTGAGCGCCCATTCAAGTGGAGCGCTTCCTCGTCGGTGCAACCTCCACGGAGAAGTTCGGCCTTACGAACGACCGGTTGAACGGCCAAACGTCGCGTCCACCAGCCCAATAGAGGCCGCGTGACCAAGTCGTGGCGGGCGCCGACGACGAATTCTTTGGGATGATTGAGGAAGATGCCGAGCGGATCCATCAGCCCGTTGGTGTGCCACCCACAACACATGGCACCGGCACCACCAACCTGAAGTTCGGTCGTTGCAGAAGACGCTGTGGTGCGGAATTGGGCACTTGAAACTCGGCGGCACATCCAGAAGGCGATTTTGGTCCAAAGAAAGGACCCCGGCACGGAGGAGTCGTAGGTCGGAAGCGGTGCGTTGAGCAATTTATCGATGTTCATCTTCTTCGCAGAAGCGGAGAGAATCGGAAGGGCTTCGCCGTTGTGCACCATGTCTTCCTCATCGGTGACAATCTTGGCCATCACTTCACATCCTGAAGATTTGCTGAAAGCGAAGCGAGTGCCGCGTGGTCCGGTTCCGAGGACGCTGTACGAGGCCACATGGCCATCAGGGTTGAGCCCCCGTCATTTTCGGTGCGTGGGAGCACATGAACGTGAACATGGGGGACCTCCTGTCCTGCCAGCGGACCATCGTGAACGCAGACCGTGAAATCCGTGGTGTCAAAGCACTGCCCCAACACGTTTTGCACTCGGGAAATGCCCTCCATGAGCTGGGCTTGTTCTGTGGAGGTTAAGTCGGCAAGCCGTTGAACGCCCCGATGTGGAATAACCAGAGTATGGCCCTCCCTGCGAGGAAAAATATCGAGGAAAGCGTACCAGCCTTCGCCGCTCGCCACGGGATGGGATGGGATTTCGCCGGAGAGAATCTTCTCAAACAGCGTGGTCATAACAGGCCGGTGGGACCCGATGTCTTTGTTCATTGTGGAGGAAGAACCCAGTGGCCGCCCGCTCCTTTCTTGATGGCCAAGGTTCCGGCGTTACCCTCTCGGTCGATGGTGATGTGATGCAGGAAGTCATCGTTGGTCTCCGGGAAATCCTCTCGGGTAAAGGACCCTCTGGATTCCTCTCGGGCCAATCCACTCTGGACAGAGGCCAAGACCATGCGTACCGCGGCTTGCGTTCGCAAGACCTCCAAGAGATTGGTGTTGGCAATCAATGAGCGTTGGTCAAGGTGAAGCGATTCTGCCGTGATGTTAATTTGTTCAATCTTGGCTTGGAGGTTCGCCAAGGATTCGGCAGAAAAGGCAGGCGTTGAAGCCAGAGCACTGTGAAGATTGGTCATCACCGTACCGCAGCGAACCACGTGCGTCCCATCGCCAGATTCCATGATGGCAGAAACATCTGCTTCGGCGTCTTCCAACGCTGCTTCAAGACCAGAGGATGTGCTGAATTTGCGGTCGGCAACCCACTCGCCAGCATGCTTTCCTGCAGCCGTTCCAGAAGTAAGAGCGTCGAGCAAGCGGTTGCCTGCCAGGGGTGCTGCGCCGTGAAGGCCCGTACAAGCGGCATCGCCGGCAGCGTAGAGGCCGGTGAACCACCGGGACCATGTTCCCACCACACATCGGCCGTTTCCGTCAACAGGAAGGCCGCCGAGGGTGTGGCCCACCGTAGGTTCCAGCGGTACGGTTTGGCGATTCATATCAATACCAGTTCGCTGCTTGACCAAGCGGAATAACGAGCCCCACCATGATGCGTTGAGTCCCATGTTTCGGGCATCCAAAACAGGTTGGACTGCGGCCGAAAGTGATGCAGTGAGTTCCAAGGAAGACTGCCCGTCAACATCAATGGCAGCCCCTGAGGCTTCGTGAAGTTGGGCGCCATCAAGGAGAAGCCCTGTCGGCAAGAACACGTTGGTCCCTTTGATGGTCAATGGGTGATGCGTCATGAATTCCATGTCTCGTAGAGCAACGCCTGTCCGAAATGCCATGTCCATACCAAGGCCAACAAGGCCTGAGGAAAAGGCGCCCTCAAAACCCTCGTCGGCGATGATGAGGGCCTTGCATTGAAGACCAATGATCTTCCCGTTGACCATGTCAACAACCACCAATCCCTCAACGGATTGCTTGGTGTGAACGAGGGTCAAAGGAACTTGGTCTCCTCGGCGGATGACGCCGTGGCGCATGCATTGCTCTTCGCCGAGTTGTTGCAGACCGAGTGCCGTAGCGCTTCCCGCGTCAACGGTTCGTGGTTGTTGGTGACCAGCGGCTTTTCGAACCATTGGCAAACCTTGTTGGTCTCTTCGGAAATTAAGCCCGCGGCGTTCAAGCAAGTCCACGCGCTTGATGGCGCCCGATGTGGTTTCAGCGACCATGTCTTGGTCGCACAGGAAAGCCCCGCATCGAATCGTGTCCTCACGGTGGCTGCGATTATTTGACTCCTGAATAGGGGCTGAAAGGCCTTCAAGAGCGCTCATCCCGGGGTTGCCCAAACCTGTTGAAGACATCATCAAGGTGCTCGCACCGGATTTTGCTGCTTCTGCAGCGGCGTGAAGTGCAGCGGGCCCGTCTCCGAGCACAATGACATCCCATGCTTCCATTCTGAAACTCCCCTGTGGCTGGCGAAGCAGAGGACCGCCATAAGGTGCGCGCTTCCATCACAAGCACGAGCGCACGCCCTGCGGCGGGATTTGGGTTTCAGACCTTGGGCAGAGGTCGCGTGGCCCAATTGCGAGCGCGCTCAAGTGCACTGTTCTTTTTCCGGGCTTGGAAGCTCGATTTTCGTTTCACAATGGTGCGCAGGACATGGGATTCGATGACGACCCCTTCCTCATCGCGCAAAATCACCTGAACATAACGTTCGCTTTGTTCATTGGATGGCCAAGCCACACCAAGCCAGAGAACGACGCCTTGCTGAAGATAGCGAGGCACCCAATCCAATGCGTCATCTTCACCTTCAGCATTCAGACTAACCGCTTGACGAGGAGGAGGGCAGGCTTGCAGGTCAAACCGGTGGTCGCGGGCAAAAGGTTCACCGCCTGGACAGACGACCTCAATTCTCGCAACGGCTTGCTGGAAGCTTTGATTGTTGAGTGCAATGAACAGGTGCCCAGTCCCTTCATCGCATTCAGGGTCGAGGGCGACGTCCATCCGCCACGGTGAGCGCAACATGCTGGGTGTGCCAGAAAGAAGGTCCAACTGAAGGCGTTCAAGTAAGCGAAAGGCGCTGGGTTGCCAAACGCGTGCGTGAGCCAATAAGCGCTGCAAAGAGCGCCAATTGAACTTGGCTTCTTCGTCCAAGAGCACGTCGTTGATAGCATCTGGACGAATGAATTCGCTCAATTCACCCATGGCGATGCTATCGCTCAAATCACCCTTGGCGTTGAGATGAAGGATGTAGAGCACGCGCTCCCAAGACTGGTCTTTATCGTAGCCGGGGAGGACGCTTTTTCTGAAATCATCAAGCCATGCACGCCAATCAAGGTAGAGGTCGGGGTCCAAATGGAGGACGATCAATTCTCCCAAAATCGAACCGAGTTGGGTGGGGTGGTGCGTGGGCGCATGATGCACCAAACATGGCATTTGGTCGCCCTGTTGGCGAACCGAATCAGAGGTGAAAAAAGAGTGGAATGTATGAGCAAACCCAAGGGTCATCGCAACCAAGAACGAAAGGTTCCAAACCAAGGAGTCTTGTTGCAGTGCGGTGCCCAAACCCAACAGCGAGACTGCGCTCAGCGCCAACAAAATATTGACCGTATTGTGTCGACGTACATCGGTCAATCCTTCCAAAATCCGATCCATACCGGGCTGGGAGCGAAGCGAGAGTTTGCCGCCATGGCCGTGGTCATCGATTTCTCTGAGCGATATCCGAGCCTGGATGGCTTGCCACATGGATTCTCCAGCGAGAAGGGGTGGCACTGTTCCAACCAGCAAAGGTACCAACCAAAACAGAGCAACATAGCCGGGGTTAGCAGGGGCAAAGTTTGTTGAGATGACGGAGAGCAAGGCCACCACAGCAACGCTGGCCCCGAAGAATAAACGAATCCACATGGTTGCAGAGTGGCGTGCAACTTTTCCAAACCGCAACCTCATCATCTCTTGCTGCTGCCATTTTTCGACGGTGCGCTCAAGCGGATTCTCAACACGAGCGAAACCTTGGCCGTAAGGGTCGGGGAGAACTGAGTTGGCGTCAGCGGCTTCGTCGGCCATGTCATCCCCGTACCTTGGGGTGGTGCGCCTGATTATGGCTCTTGTCCAAAAATTGGCGGGCGTGGCAGGATTCGAACCCGCGATCTTCGGCTTAGGAGGCCGATGCATTATCCAGCTGTGCTACACGCCCAACAAGCGCTGATGTGCGACCTTTCAAGACGCTTGCGTTGAAGCGCCCCGAAGGTGAACATCGCCCACTTCTGCAAACCTGTGAAGCAATTCCTCGAGTTGGATCCGTTGCTGTGCGGAGCGTTGCAGGTTCATGTCGCAGGCAGATACAGCAGCCAAGAGGTCGGCCAAGAGCGGTTCGGGATAATGAGTGCGCCCAGCAACGAGGAAGTGATGCAAGCGGTCAACCACCCCTCTTCCATCGAGGTCGTGGTTGGCCATCATTTGGTCCATCGCACCCATGGCTCCTTTGAGCACTCGGGTGTTTTTCTCACCCTGGCGTTCCCATTTCCATTCGTGAACCCGGCCGCGTAGGGCTTCCTCGAGGACCAACTGAACTTCTCTGCGACTGGAATTGGCCATGAGCAATTGGACGTTCTTCCGGTCATTGAGGAGATCACGTTGGGTGAGAAGTTGGAGCGTGAACACCGCTTTGCGCAGGTTGCCGCTGGCAACGTGGGCGATATCACCCAACACGCCGGTGGCCGGTTGCAGGCCTTCCTCGCCAGCGATGTGTTCGAGGCGCTGCTCAATTTGCAAACGTGTGAGCGAGGGCATACGAACATGCTGTGTTCTGCTTCGTAGGGCTTCGATGATGCGAGAGGGTGTATGTGTGGTGAAAAGAAAGCGTGCGCTTCGGCTGCTTTCTTCCATCATTCTGCGAAGATAGGATTGGCGGGCATGGCCCAGATAGTCTGCGTCCTCGATGATGATGATTCGTGAAACCGCTGCGAATGTACCGGCTTGAGGGGCTGCTGATTCCTCACCGGCCGGGGGNGGTGACCCNTCGGTTGTTGCGCTGATGTTGTGGTCAAAGGCGTCGAGGCTGGTGCGGCCTGCGAGCGTGTCTTCCGAACCAGCACCTTCCGGNCGGAGAAANGCCTCNAACTTGGCCATGGCTCCTGCAGTTTTGTTCANGTCGCGAGCTTGCAAGATGTGCGTGGTCGCTCGCCATGAAGGACCGAGNACTTGGCGGCAAACGAGTTGGAGGGNAGCGGTCTTGCCGCAGCCGGATGGTCCAGAGAGAAGAAGATGTGGAGGGTTGGCTTGGAGAGCCAGATGTTTTAGCGCGTCGATGACNTGCGTTGATGTCAGTAAATCATCAAAGAGCACGGGCTTGTATTGCTCAAGCCACACGGTCATGAACAGCAAGACCGGTCCATGGTCTTTGAACTCTGCGAGCGGTTTGGCTCACTCAGCGCTGAGGCGCTTGGTACCGTGTCGGCGGAGTTTCATGAAAATGCGGGAACCGCAAGCCTTGCAGCTGATTCCGTTGCGCTCTCGGTGGAACGATTCAAGGTTTCCGCACTTGGCGCACTTGTAGTCAACGAGTTCAACCATAGTTCTCTCTCCAAGGCTGGCGACTTCGCATCCTGTTTTCAACCTTTCATTCCCCAATCCGTCTGACCAACACATCAAAAGTGGTCTCAGCCATCACGACAAGTGATCCGTTTTGGTAGAGATGAACCATCCGCAAAACAATGTCGGACGGCGCTCTTCCGAGCACTTCGGAAATCAATTCGATGTCGTGGCCGAGTTCGAGGTTCTCAACGAGAAGGGCTTCATCAGCGGATGACCAATGGCCCAACATCGGATTCAACAAGCACGTCCACCAACAAGGCCGGGCATCAAGCGAATGCGGCTACCTGCGTCCAAGTTCATGCCCGCAATTTCTGCGGTGCTAACGAGTTGGTTGTTCACGAAGACCCAAGAGCCTTGAGTTTGTCCTGCCTTTTCCACGAGTTCGTCTTGGGTCATCTGCACGGTGGAGTGGCCGGAGGCGTCGGCGATTTCCACGTCGAAGGTGGGGGCGTCCTGGCCACCGATGATGCCGGGGGCCATACGAACGCTGCTGCCTGCTTCCATGTTCAGGTCGGCAAGGTCAGCGGTGTTGACGAGTTGGTTGTTCACGAACACCCACAACTCGTTGTTTTGGGTGGCCTTGTCAACAATTTGGGCCTTGGTCATGACGGCTTCGGAGTGACCGGACTGGTCGGTGATTTGAACGACGAAGGTGGGGGCGTCTTGGCCACCAACAAGGCCGGGCATCAAGCGAATGCGGCTGCCTGCTTCCAAATTCATGTCAGCGATGTCAGCGGCGCTGACGAGCTGGTTGTTCACGAAGACCCAGGAGCCCTGGGTTTGGGAGGCCTTCTCGGCAATTTCGTTCTGTGTCATCTGAACGGTGGAGTGTCCAGATGCGTCTGCAATTTCAACGTCAAATTTCGTATTGTGGTCCATGTGTGTTCACCTTTGAAAGTCTGAGTCTCCAACAGTATATGAAGAAACGACTTTTTGTTCCCCGAAGGGAAATTTGTCGCCAAAACAACTGAAACCGGACACTGCGCTCACTTCCGACATCATACACTCTTGAGAGTATATGAAGTCGTCAAGTTTTCAGATTCGCTTGTCGAGCAAGAAGGTGGATTTGCATGCTGTGTTCAACCATCGCAGCGTTGGCCCAGGCCTGGTCGAAATCCGCACCGACGGCGTAGGCACCGTTCCCGCGGACCACAACGCAGCGCATGCCGCCTTGGTTGAGTGCTTCAGCCACTTGACGAAGATAATCTTCGGGATTTTCAGGGTCGGGGTCGACGATGATGATCTTCCCAATATGCTGTTTGCCGATCTCATCGATGGGGGTAAGCAAGACAAGGTCCTTCTCGCAACTGGCGGCGGTGGTGTGCGGACCATGCATGTGAATCACCGCAGCAGGGCCACCGGTGACCATGGACACCGAAGCGAGCACGACTTCGAGCACATGCCAATCGGAAGGGGCNCCTCGTGGGGACGACGACCCAAGNGGGGCAGCACAAAGGCTGCGTTCGTTCATNCGTGGGAGCGTGACCATATGACGTGTGGAAACCATCACGCCAGGTTGCTCCGGATGAATCATCGCCAAGGAACCCATTGTNGCCCTGACCAAATGTTCCCGGTCTAATTGACGCCCGAGGCGAACAAAGTCCGAGACGATGTAGGGTGGAATGACAATGTTATCTTCAACCAGTGGTGGCATCGGTGGCTCTTCCAATTCTTCAATGACTTCGGTTGCGCCAACCACGGATTGGCGCAGTCGTGCGTTCTCCATGTGAAGTCGTTCGAGCTCCGCTTCTTTTTCGGCGAGCAGGTCAAGGGTGACCTGGTCCGTTGCAGCGGGTGCTGCTTCCTCAACCACTTCAGATGCTGTTGCTTCTTCTTCAGCGGCAGGACCTTCGTCCGCGGTTTCAGTTGGCGTTTCCTCGGGAGCATCGTCGGGAGTTTCGGCTTCCGCTGCAGGTTCCTCATCAGGTGTTTCAGGTGCAGGTTCTTCTGCTGTTGCCTCATCATCGGATGCTTCGGGTGCGGCTTCTTCGGAACTTTCGGGTTCTGAAGCTTCCGCCTTGTCGTTAGGCGCATCTTGGACTTCCTCTTCAGGTGCATCTTCCGCGGTCTCAGCAGGAGGAGGGGTTGGAGGGCCGGAGGGTGGACCGCTTGGAGGGCCGGTAGGGGGGCCGCTCGGGGGACCTGATGGAGGG
>FUFK010043681.1_pt1 | contig 32740 bp, 60 predicted proteins | sample 1021851 | NCBI WGS metagenome assembly FUFK01 (sample SAMEA51879418, study PRJEB19060) | metagenome | reverse complement strand
TTCATATCTTGAGATAACATATATGTTAGCTTATCATAGCGTGAAACATAATCATTATATATTTTATCGCTCATATCGCCAATCCAAATATTTGGATTTTGAATAAGATTAGACGTAAAATAGTGTATTAGTTTTTCCTTATCGAATCTTCGAGAAAGTTTCTCGAAAAAGTATCTATCACGGCGTCGCTCAAATGTATCTTTTCGCACCGCCGTTTTAAAGTTATATTTTATCGCGTCATAGTCAGACGTAAAGTGTAGTTTAAGAGACTGATATATTTGATATGTTTGATAGCCATCCATTAAAATAAAGTTCCCGTTGTTCGCTTTATGATATTCCTATCCATTGCTTCAACCTCTAACTTGAGTTTTAATGGTCCTTTTACTAATTTTGCCATATCTTCTGGNTCAATTTGTTTTCTTTCACAAATTTCGATTATTGCATCGGTATAAGTCATATTATCGTGTGCAACTAGTTTTTCAACCTGTAAACGTAATTCTTCCTTTGTTATCGATGGCTTTATTACCACCGGCTGTTTTTTGCTCATAGCGCTCGTATTAAAATGGTATCTTGGTTAATCCTACCATTCGCGGATTTACGCTTTGTCTTNAGCTCCTTGAGCGCTTTCTCAATTTGCTTTTCCGTTTTTGAAGCAATGNTGGGAAGATANTCATTCGGTTTACGCANTGTAATTGNGAATGACGTATCTTCGTCAAAGTCTTTAATCGTACTTCCACTTACCGTAAAGCCATCACGATTACGTGCCTTAAACACTGTAAGCCTACGATATTTAGTATTNAATGCAAAGAATGTATTTGCACCAATAATTCGNGTAGGATCGCANGACACAATAGCGTGATCTTTTGATTCATTTAAGTATTTCAACCTTTGTACTTGCTTAATCGCTGATTTAGGCTTTTTAACGCGTGGCTTACGTGCGGCTGACTTACTTGATTTATAAAGTACTAATTCATTTAAAAGTTCATCTAACGCTTTAATTCGATTACGTAGTGCTGGCTTACCAAGATAAGAATATCCTTCAACCATTTGAGGACACGTTTTATCATAAGCTTCCTTATATTCATCACGCTGTTTAGTTAACCAATCTTTTATAGAACCAGTCGCTGAAACAGGAATATTTTCACCGCGTAAAACCATAGCGATAGGAAACTTTTTTACCGAAGTTTTTGTGTCATTCGTCCATTCATCAAGCATTCCTTCAAGTTCACAAAGAACAGTTGTGCGTACTTTTTCCTTCANGATTTCATGAACATTGGGCTTTGGATTTGCGTCAATCGGTTTTTCTACTTTTGCTGCTTTTGCGCTTTCTGCAAANTTAAGAAGTTGATTNATGTTANNTTTAACCAATTTTCTATAATCGTAATAATTTGGTGCACCTTGATTAAACATTCTACAAAGTTTACCCGTGATTGAAACTTCACCAGCAGTTTTTGGTACATGTTTAATTAATGATAAATCTTTTTTGTCATACCCTTCTACTACCATGTAATCATGAATGATTGGTAAATAATCTTCTCGATCTAAATAATAATTATAGAAGTTAAGAGCACCCGATAACTTTTTATCGTATGCTTCCTTTGTATCNACGCCATCCCACGTNGGTTCTTCGCCCGTATACTTATNGTCGGTCGCTGCTACTTGACCATTTCTTTGAAACTTTCTTGTCTTAATTTTCATAGATACTATTATAACAAAAGTTTAAATGATTGTACACCTTTATTTAAAGATGACTTGGGATTTATTTATGTACTCTAATCCTCGAGCTCCATTTCCGGTTTGTACGACGATTTCTTTTTCTTCAATTCGAAATACTGTGCCACTACCTATCATATCTTGACCCGTTACGCTATTCNTTTCCGTGTATANGATGTCGTCACCTTCTTTAAGTCTATCAAGTTTTATTCGGCGTGCGCCCATACGATGTCTATTTGAATTAGTATACATTATTTGTAAAAAGTAAGTTGAAAAATTACAATAGAAGAAATTGATAAGTTAAGAATTAAAGAAGAAGTTGTTAGATCTCCTGAGAGGTAGCTAATTGGTATTATGCCAATGTTGAGTGCTAATATGATATATCCGAATGTTTTCATAATTTGCATTATAATCTAAGTTTAAGTGAATGTAAATAGTTTATTTGAAGAATATGTGTTTACCAATCTTCACAGTCTGTGTCATACTTGCTGCCCAATAAGGAGCTGCGATGTAGTCTGCATAGTAGTGGTCTGCACCCTTTGTGTAATTCGTATTTGTTCCTAAAATCTTTTGAGCTACTGCCCAACGTGGATGCTTTTTCGCCTGAGCAATAGTATCTTCCAGCGCTTTCATTCCATCGGCTTTTCCGTTCCAACAGGAGAATTGCCATTTTTGTAAACACACCTGTGCTGGTGTCTTATTGCGCTTTTTGGCACGATTCATTATTACCTCATACACGCCTTCAAGAGCTCCGACGTGATATTCACCACCTGCTTCCATGATGATAGTCGCCACGATGATATCATGAGCATAGGGACACGGATCGTACACTAAACGATGAGGTTTGATGACGTCGATCTCGTCTACGTTTAAGTCAGGCCTATCGCCATCGATTGTGGCGAAAGCGGTTGACGCGGTAAGTAAGTATATTAGATGTTTTTTCATATTAAAAGTTAAGGCCATTTTGAATCTCAGCAGGAGATTCGTATTCGTATGACTCCTCTTCTTGCTCACGTATTTTTTCGAGCTCATAATCAGCGGCCGCTTGAGCATAGCAATCAGAGCTCATTTTTTCCCACATTTCGGTGGTTTCGTCTGTCCACCATGTCCAGCGAGGGCGGATGCCATACGCTGACTTATGAGCGTCAGAGTACTCTTCCCAAGCTTTAGTTTGATCCCATTCTTCGGGAGTTAAGGAGCGCTCACCTTTGGTGTAGTGCTCACTGCAGCGAATCATGTCCTCCTCATCGTAGGAACTATAGCCACGCCATTCTCCTTCGGGAGCTGCTTCTGCCCAAGCCTTAGACTCGGCGCAGATGGTGTTAACGTGATTGCGAAGTTCTTCTGTGATGATGATTGCCATATTTTTAACCTTATATTGTTGTGCCCATAAGAGCGAGTTCTTCTTCGATGTCAGATTGAGTGTAAGCGATTTCGCCATAAGCGTGGTCAACTTCGCCAGGTTCGCGAGTTTTGCGAACTACAGGCTTTGTAAGAATTTTGCCAGTGAGCTTAGTTTCGATTTCGCGAAGCATTGCAGCTACCACGTAGTGGCCACGGTGTGAGGATTTTGTCCATTCGCGGAGTACCACGTATGTGTCTTTTTCGACCAGGCCTTCAGCCTTTACGAGATTAATAAAAGAACTACGTTTTACGTTTTCGTAACCGTTATTCTTGAGGGTTTCTGCCACCTTCTGGAGGACTTTGAGTTTTTCAGTTTTTGTCATAAATATTACCTTTACCTTAATATAGATATATTATACCATAGAAAACGGCATATGTGAACCGCTATTTTCACTTTTTTTCGGCATTTTTCATAAGTTGTTGATAGTCAATCACATAAAAATGCACTTTTTTTCACTTTTTTTTCGAAACGAAGGGGCTTTTCGGCTCAAAACGATCGCGAAGCGTTAAGTAGTTGATCACTAATAACTTAAATGTCGGCTTCGCACGATTATTTTCTAAGTTATTGATAGCCAACTATATAAATAAAAACTGTTGCAAATCCGTAACAAATGTTCATTTAAAGTCAAAATATCATGGAAAATGTAATAACCCTAGTTATTTGGTTTTCTGTTAGTGCTATAGCTTCGCTATTATTTGTGTCAAATTTATGGGTTCCCGTCAAAAGGAACGAACTTGACATAAATTTCGCGTATGAAATCGCGTTGCACAAAGCAGAACAAAAAGAAATACTTAAACACAAATGGCTTGAATCCGAAAAAGCTGGTCATGATATTGGAATGGAATTAGCTCAAAAATCTTGGGAAAAATGCCATGCCGAAGACTGGAGACAAAGTAAGAAAAAAGCCTCTTAATTAGAAATCGAGTGAGGCCTATTCAATTAGTTTTGAATAGGCCTCTTTTTGATTATGCTTCCCAAGCACTACCGCGGTAGTAACCACGTTTGATAGTAGGAGCCGTTTTTTCAATTTCCGAAGGCTTATAAGATACACCTCTATATTTCAAAACGGATTCTGTCACTGAGTTCTTGACCACCGCTTTTTTAGAAGTAACCTTTGCTTCTCTATTTTTTAGATTAGCCATTGTTATTTTCCTGTTTTACGGTGCGTTCCTTCATCTACTCCCACAGTTCAGGAAAAGAACCATGTTGACAAAAGTAGATTACTTCCGCCCTTTCGGGTGAACGTGTTCAATTTTATTTATATAAATATATAATTATGAAAGACAAAGGAGGGACAGAATGCCAGGCGTAGCAAGAGGCAACGGGGACGATAGCGTAGCAGTACCACATGGTAGTGGTGTTAATTGCGCGTTCCCTATGACTTCTGCAACAGACGTATGTTCTTCTAACGTTTTTATTAACGGAACGGGCGTTGTAAGGAAGAACGATGCAATGGCTATACACCCTGCACCAGGTTGCGCACCACACGCTCCTGGTTTATCAACACACTCACCGAATGTTTTTGCGAATACAAGAGAAATAGGAGACCTCGGAGATGAATACGGCTGTGGTGGAGTTATATCTTCAGCGTCAATTGATGTATTTGCAAATGGAGAGACTTAAGGTTAAAAATTCCAACGATATCCAATAAAGTATTTGTTCTTAAAAACGTCAGCATCTTTATTTAATAGATGCAGGCCTTGGTAACCTAATTCAGCGTAATGGAATTCATTATACTTCCACGAAAAAGTTATACTCGAAACAAACACTTCTTCTTCACGTTCTAATCCTAATCCTTCATAACGATTACCAATATCTTTATAATTGGTAATAAGGTGAGCACCCATTGCACTTACATCGAGTTTTGGTGTGATTGGATATTTTACCATAAGAGATGTTTTTAAATTCTCTTTCATATTCCAATATGCGACAGACGAATCCATCACTTCATAAATAGTATTGAATCCAATTACTGTTCCTCTTTCTGTAAAGTACGTTATATTCGCACCATACGTTGGTGTCGAGTAATTAGTATAATCACCAGCTTGGTCCTGTATTAACGCATCAATCACACCATAATTTACTTTTATAATAGTTGATGGGTTCATTACGTAAGAAAACTGCGCATAATACGTATCAGTATCAATTCCTCCACGAGTTCCATTATATTCTAAAAACGATTTTTTACCTATCAATTCTAATATAAAACGTTTACCAAAGATTCGTTCAGCTGTAAACGTATACATATTTTTAGTAAAGTCACCATTAGTTAATTCGCTTCCACTTCCAACTGGTAAGTTATTAGACCAACGTTTAATATAGTTTTCATAACCTCCTTTAAGTTTTAATAGATATCGAGGTTGCCATGCTAGTTCGTACGAACTTTTATTCATAAAATACGTTACATCAATATCATCATCAATGTCGCTCGGTTCTCTTTCCGAATGAGAAAATGTATTAGCAGAATCAAGTACAAGCTTTGGCGTTATTTCCCATTTACTTTTTAACGCAGCATTACCAAAGATGAGAGTTTTACTATCAACTGTTCTATATCGTATCTCAGGCTGGGCTTTAAGAGTTATTAAATCTCTAAAAAAGTCGTCTTCTATTCCTAACGATTGACTATAATAAAACGTGTTAGTTTGGTTAGGAGTGCCAGCCGCACGCATAAACACATTATCGTCATAGAATATTCTACTAAAAGAAGTAAACTTAATCCCGCCTAGGCCATAAGTTATACTCGTAATAGCCAATATTAATATACATAACAAAAATCTCATATTCTAAATGTGTTATTTACGCTTTATTACTACATACAAGAATACACCAAACGCTAAAACTAAAGCGTATGTTTGTGGTTCAGGTATGATAACCATATTAATAGATGAACCCTGTGGTCCATATATTTCAACTGTACCAGCAATTTCTTCTTCAGGGTCGTATGTAGTAATAAGCGCCATGTAAGGTACATCTTTTTTCAGATTGTATGTTAAGTCAAATTGATATCCATTACCACCATCATAACCATCGTCGTTTTGCGCAATTAGATTTAGCGATGGATTAGTTGGAACGAATAAAATATCATAAAGATAGATAAAGGTATCGGCTGCATAATTTGGACCATTCTGTTGAAGAGCTTGTTCATTTGTATAATTAAATGAATCGTGCGATGTTATAGAATTATTCGCAGCTCTCCAATCACCACCGGTATCTACGGTGAATGATACTAAATTATAATAAAAGGTATCGTCAATAGTTCCGCCTTCGTTATTCCACCCTGGTCGAGTAAACGAAAGAAACTCTGATTCTTCAATATCAAAATCAAAGGTTGTTATTAAATCTGCGTGCAAAATTGTGCATGCAAATAATAATGCTAATAATGATTTACCTAACCCTTTAAGCATAATTATATTTTNTTATTTGCAGACGCTATTGCATCCTAAACAAGCAACGACTTCAGCGTCGCCNCCACCAATGACTCCTAGCATATTAAGTACGATTAATATAACTACTAGTCCAATTATTGTTTTCTTTTTGTTGGCTTTTACCCAACCGATTATTCCTTTTATTGTTTCCATGTTTTCCCTTGTTTTATTTTTTGAATAGCTTGCCAAGAAATCCGAATATTTGTCCGAATATCCCCAAGCATTTACCCAACCAACTATCTTTTGGTATAAGTAAAGTTAGCATTGATAAGATACCAATCGTCGCAATTGCTATCTCAATTAAATTGTTTTTACATGTATATAAAATGTATTCTATCATGATTTATTTATAATGCAGCAAAGTCTGGTTTAGACTTTTCTAATTCTCTTATTCTTGCGCCCTGAAATAACATAATATTTTTTTGACTATTAATTCTTTTTTGATGCTCTTCTATTTTTATTTCCTGTTCATCAAGTTTTACTAAAATTTTCGTAATCTCTGCATTTAACAAATAAAATGCTAAGACTATAATTATAGCCAATGCGCTAAATATACTATTTGATCTCATAATATTAAATTGGTGTAGCATCTGATTCGCCCATGTCATACCTTGGAGCGTTAGGACCAAATATGTCGGCGAAGTCTATATCATTTGCGGGACCAGCTGGTGAAACTATAACTGTACCAGGCGTTCCTTCGATTGGAGTTATAACTTTATCAATTACAACTTCAGCAACTGTTTCTTCAATCACGTCGTCTATTTGAATTATCTCTTCTACACTTACAGCTACTTCGATGTCATTTATTACTACGTCAGCATTTACTAAAACATCGGCGATGTTTACTTCAGGCTCTGCTTCAACTGCTACTTCTATTGCTTCACCTTTTACTATTTCAGAAATAGGTGGGGCCTCCGAAACTGATTTAGTTTCTGCGATCTCAATCACGGGTTCTTCATCAGTAGATATTTCACTTTCTTCGACCACCTCCTTTTCATTTGAATTAATACCAAATAACGAAAGGAGACCACCACCACTCGATTTCTTTATACCATTCGATTTTGCAATATTGGCGTTCGTTTCAGGTTTTCCTGCCTGTTCGCCTCCGTCAACTTTTCCCTCAGACGTTTCCGTCTCAGACTCCGTAGTAGACTCTTTTTCTGTTTGCTCATCTGGTATTGTGTCGCCATCTTGTGTTGGTTCTCCTTGTTCTTCAGAATCAGGTTCTTCATCATCATCTCCTCCGCCGGTAAGGAAACTAAAAAAACCTTTTTTCTTCTTTGGTTTTTCTTCAACCTGTTCCTCGGCTTCTGGCTCAGGTTTGTTAGATTTTTCTTCAGCTTTAGCTTCTGGTTCGGATTCCGATTCTTCCTCAGCTTCTTCTTCAGCTTCGTCGTCATCACCACCAAATAATCCGAATAAGCCTTTCTTCTTTTTCTTAGGCTTTTCTTCTTGTTCTTCGGGCTCTTCGGCCTCTTCTTCTACGGGTTCTTCTTTACCATCTTCAACGGGTTCATTATCTGTATCACTTTCTTTACTATCAGTTTCCTGCGTTCCTTCTTCGTCGCCTTCTCCTGATTCTTCAGATATTGCTGTAGATTTATTTGCATTTAAATTTCCTTTTGTTGTATCATCGGATGGCGTATTACCAGTCGAGCCACTCGAGGCTGGAGGATCTAGGTCGATCTCTATGTCTCCCATTCCAATGATTGTTGTGAATCCTGCAAGAGGATCATCCCAATTAATATTAGGATGTTCAAGTTTTACTTCTTCCCATTTTTCTTCAGCTACTTGTTGAACTACACGTGTTTCTTCAACAACAGTATCAATTTGAAAGTACGCAGCTGATCCAAGTGCTATAAGACCGGCAGGTCCAAGCGCTGCAGCTTGGGCACCTATTTGTTCCATAAATCCAGGCGCTTTAGTTAGTTCTTCTTTTGAGACACCTCCACCAGCATCATCATCTTCTTCAAACTCAAATCCGGGTTGAACTTCATTAAGTAAAGTCGTTGATGCGCTTTTTAGAAGTTCAAATTCTTTATTAGGTCTATCTGGCTTGGATAGTCTTTTTACGGCATTAATTGCTTCTTCGAGTGATAATTCTTCTGTCTTTTTATCTTTTGCCATAACGTATTCCTAATCTTATTTATAGTATTAGCCATCTTCAAATAAGTTTTATTTTAACTTCGTATACGTATAAATAGATATATAAGGAAAATATTATGTTTGGATTAATTACAATGTTATTATCGACCCTTGGAGCCACTGGTATGGGTTCGATATTAAAAATAGTCGGTGGTTTAGTACAAAGTATAAGTGATGGAAATGAAGCAAAACACAAACGAGAAATGGCAAGAGACCTTGCAATGTCTAACTCCGACATTAAATTCCAACAAGCTGTCTTTGGTAATAACACTGACCCAGAGTCTAACCTTTTTACTCGTGCTACTCGTCGTCTTATCGCTCTTATCGGGATGCTCAACTTTGCAACCATCTCAATCCTCTGCACCCTCTACCCAGGAGTCGAGCTCATTACATTCACGCCACCCGAAAGTAAAGAAGCCATTAAAATCTTATGGGGGTTCATCACAATCCCAAGCGGAGGGGAAATCACTTCGGCAATCACGACAGGGCATATTTCTTTGGTCTCAATCGCCACTTTGGGAGCAATAGTTGGATTTTACTTTACTCCTGGAGGAAAAAGATAGCCATATAAAAGCGCATATTGTATAAATAACAATATGACTGGTGATATACTCAATTTTATTCAATCTGTTGGAGTACCAATTACTGTTGCGTTAGCCACAGGTGGTTTTTTATTCTTAATACTTAAATTTATTTTAAGTCAAGTCACAGATCAAATTAAAGGTATATCCAATTCGTTACTTTCACTCGAAAATAAGTGTGATGTAATGAACAATGATATCGTAAAAATCGATGCACTATTTTCAAGTGCGTTTAATGTAGAACCAAATCTTGACCGCATTGCAGCTAGCGAAGGTAAAGAAGATTGTAGAGACGACTAATGAGCGGAAGAGACTTCACTTTTTGGGCTGATACAATCCAAACGTTTGGATTCCCTGTTATTGCACTACTTCTAACTGGTTACTTTATTTGGTACATTTGGAAATGGGTAATTAAAGAAGTAAGACCAGCACTTAGTTCTGCAGGAGGTTCTCTTGGAAAACTTAAAAAACAAATCCAAGCGCTTGACAATGATATGATACGCTTGAATATGAAACTTAAAATACTAATTCAAGAACGTCACATTACGGACAAACATAGAACCACTGATGATATTCAAGGAAAATAGTTCCGTATATCAATATTATCAAAAGGAATTAAACGAGATCCTAAAGCACAAATGGGTCGAATCAGAAAAGGCCGGCAAAGATGTCGGCTTTAATTTTGCACTTACAGATTGGATAAGACACCATCGCGAAGCTTGGCGTAAAAGCATAAAAAAGCCTCACTAAAAAGTGAGGCTTTTGTTTTTAAAAATTTTACTTTTTAACTGACTTTTTTGTAGGAGTCCTCTTCCTTGTAGGCTTTTTGGCTTTTGCTTTTAGTTCAGCAATTTCTTCCTGAGCTTTTTCGTAAAGCTCAACCGCATCTTCAACAGCGCGGTTAACCTTTACAGCATTGTTGCGGCCAACTAAAATGCCAACAACGAAACCAACTACGAATGTTACTATCAATGTGATCATGATTTATTTTTTGTTTTTTGTTATGACTTGTAGATTGTCTGCAAGTACGTTTCGAAAGCCTCTACTTTATCTAAGCGTTGAGGCCAAAGAATGTAGTCCTTTTCAGGATTCTTTTTAAGATTACTTAAAAGAGGTAAAATTGCGTTATATAGCTTATCAACTTTATTTTGTAGTGCAACTGCTTCTTGTGTGCTACCTTCTGCTTTTTTTACTACCTCCTGATATGATGTTAATTCTTTTTCATCTACGGCCGTAAAGCCAAAGTCAAATATATTTTCTGCGCTCATTTGTTTTTATTATTTTTAATTGCTTTATCCATTTTAGGAGAGACCATGCGATTAACTATTTCGTTATATACTAATGGCCCATGGGATCTTCCCATTATTTTTCTTTTTGTAGGGTTTGGCGCTCTTAGGTCTGCGCCTGGTTTTAATCTTTTACTCATATTTATTTATTTATAGGATCGCACACCGGCGCTGTGTTAGGTAACCACACATACGACGATATTACATATTTAGGCCCTGAAATTGGAGTTGCGCCTTTGTGAGGAAATGTCCAATGTGGAGGAAAACAACAAACGCTACCCGCTCTTGGTGGAACTTTAATTTCTTTTCCTACATCAAACACTGTTTCTCCTCCTTCTTCGACATTATTTAAATACCAAAACATGACTAAGGCACGTTTTGCAGAAGCTTCATCAAAGGAATCAACATGCCAATCAAAAATGCCTTCATTTGGTTCGTACCTTTTAATGCGAGGTGCTTCATAATCTTTTAAGGGTTCGTAACATATTAACTTATCGCGCAATACGTTATGGACTTTATCCATATAGAAATTATTTACGGCTTGCATTAATGCACCCATAGGTTCTCTAAAGTCTTCAAATGCTGTGTGATCTAGCATATTGATTTCATCAAACTTATAGATAGCATTATTACGTTTTTCATAATGCTTATCGTCTTTACTTACCGAGTCATATGTGTCAATAAGAGCTTCACACATGTCGAGTGGCATTGCATCTGATAATATTAAAATGTGTTCAGCTAATGTTTTCATAAATTAAGTATTTTTAGGAGGATTTCCAAATCGAGAAAAATTACCCATGCCATCATAGTCAGACTCTAAAGCAGATACTCCTTTTTCTACACATTCTTGAAAATCATCCCAACCAAAAGATATTGTGTATGATGAGACAAACCATAGCCAACCTCTTTGAACATACACATATCCTCGTTCTTCTTTTTCACCTTCATATTCGCACTCTACTTTTAACCAAGGGCGCCACGTAAATTTTGTTTTACTTATATTATATTTTCCTACATTCATAATTTTAATTTGTTGTTTGTGCACAATACGTTAACATAAGCAATAGCATAACTCCACCACATGCATACATAAACATTGTTTTCCAAAAGTCTACGTTTTTCCAAAATGTCATTGAACCATATTTAGGAGAACATACATAGCATTTACTCTTATTTTCTTTTTTCATTAGTCTGTAAATTCATGCGGGTGAAGGTGTCCGTACGCTGGTGGATATTTACGATGAGGATTATCTGACTTTTCCTTTTCTTTAAATTCTTCAACTGTCATTGGACGAGATTTTTTGACTTTAGTTGTTACCTTCTTTTGTCGAGAAATAACAACATAGTTACAAAATGTGTTTGTTAATACTGCAATGTATAACCCTGTCATTATATCGTATAACGCCGCGATAAAGGACACGGCCATGCCTGTTGCTATAATTTTAGTTTTCATAATATCTTTTCGCGTATGGTTTTCTCATAAATTTTTGCAGGCTTACTGCCTTTGCTATAGATGGTAATACTGCACTGGCAATGTGGGTGTATTTTAAAGTTCTTGCAACATCGACTCTTTGACTTCCTCCCCATACACTCCATTGATATTTAGACTGAGGATTTCTGTCATTGTGCCAAAATGGTAAAGTGTTGATTTTGTCTCCCCACTTTTCTTTTGCTTCGAGCAATTCTTTATGACTTGTTTTAACCACCATTATCGGAAAATGCATTCCATCTTTACGAATATCATTTATTAGATTTTTCTTAAACGGACGATTGTCATTGGGCAGAAAGTCGATAGAAGGAACACTTTGCCAAATGTCTTCAATCTTTAATTCAATAATTGGAAAGTGACTCCAATGATTTTTAAAATTGCAGTTAAGAACCTTTTTTGCCATAAACTATACTTATTGCTAAATCATAAATTTCTTTAGGATAAACTCTAAAAACTTCATACGTTAATACGATTAATGCATGAATATAGTGCCATGGCATCAATATCGTAAAAAGAATCAGATATAAGATTTCAAAAATTATTCTTTTTACGACATTCATACTTATTACCATGTTTCTTTTTATCCTTAAATGGAATTGTTGGTTTAGGAGTCTTTCCACGAATCGCCTTCATGGTCTCCAACGTAGTGATCGTACCAATCTTGTGCGTCAATTTCTTCGAGCTCATCTTGTGCAGTCTTTGTTAATGTTACGTATTGTTCTTTTACGAGTTTACGCACTTGTTCTAAACTAATAACGTGTTCGGTTTTACTTCTATTATCGTATAAAATAAAGCGCGTGTTTACAAAACTTATCCATCTTTCATTTGCTATCATAATCTATATTATACCTTAAGTTTATTTATTTGTACACAACTTTTTGTTTTAGGGTTTCCCATTGATCACCATTTCGAAGTTCATCAGGATGCCATTGAGCATACGCAATATTATTACACCACTGTGTTCTATCAGGCCACTTTGGAACATGAAGATTTGTAAAATTGTGTTGTGCTATTTCGTATACCATTGATCCTTTATCTAAAGCAACTACAGGTTTTCCTCCAAGAACTGCATCAACACCAACATTACTATTAATAGTGACTACTACTTTTGCACCTTTAATGGCTTCTTGAATTGGCATAAAGCGATGTATGTAACTTATGTTTTTGCCTAAAAGTGGAGGCCATCGATCATCGGCTGTTGGATGTCGTTTAATTTTAATTGGAAGATCAGTAAATTCTCTTATTTCATTAACTATCTTTTGATAATCATATCCTTTTCCAACAATTGACATATCGTGTTTAATTTGAAGAGGTAAAAGAATATAATCTCCATCACTATAGTCTAATAGTCTTCCATCGTTAAAGTGCTTCTTCCATCGATCATTAGGAGAGTTTTCGTTACAAAAGTTTGCTCTACCCATTAAACCATTCCAACCACATGATGCCCATTCTTTTATTGGTCCTTGTACGTTATTTAAAGGAGCGTTTTCCATGACTAATACATTTTTAAAGCCCAATTCTTTAAACCAATTATGATTTCGCATCGCCCAACATACTACAAAATCATAGTTTTTTACTAAATCAGGCACAGCATATTTTGCACCAACTTCTCCTATTCCAATATATTTAACCTTTAATCCATGTTTTTTTAATCCAGTTCCAAAATTTCGAACAGGATTAATGTGATGTTTTCTGTTGCCAAAGGCTAAAACGTTCATTACTAATTTACGCTATCCTCTCATAAAATTCTTAACACACGATCGTGGCCCATTTGGCACATAGTATTTTTTATTACGTTCCCATGATTCGTTAGTAAATATTTGAATACTACCTGCAGTTTTATGACCATATACCATATGACCTTTTACTTTTGGACGATCAGGTATTGCAAATGCACACGTCTTACAAATTTTAAGTCCTAGCTCTTCACGAGCCTTTTCTACTTGTCTACCACATCCACAAATCATAATATATATTATACACTATAATGTTTACTTTTGTAAACAATTATTTTCACTATTTACACTAGCAATTAAAGATAAAAACTCTTCTTCTGATAAATTACTTTTTGCTTTATTCACCCAACTTCCAATCACTTGAACATTTTCTGGTGTATAACCTTTAGAACTATCAATTCTATCAATTGAAAAATTTAATGGATGATGTTTTTCAAAAACAAAATATTTTCCTGTATATAAACATTTACAACCAGATTGACGAAGAAGTTGTAACACAAACTTTTGATCAATTTCAACAGTAAGAGGAGACTTACCTTTATACTTTTTACTTTTATTTTTTGCTTTAATTCGTGTTTTAGCGTCTGATATTTTTTTAGAAGCCATTGATCGAATTTCTTTATATGTATCTGTATCTAATTTTTCTATTATCATCTTGGTAATATCTCCAATATTTCGTTTTTGTTGTAACCTTCGCTAAGAAGAAGAGATATGACGTCTTTAATATCAACGTATCCATAAACGTCTTCGCCACTCGGTTCTTTAAGTTCAGGTATGTTTGCAAAAATTCCATCGCCAATTAAATACGCAACTTCAAAACACGTGTATGGACCATGATCGTGCTTTGGATGACAATAATTAAATGAGCTTGCTTGAATAGAAAGCCTACCATCGCGAAACTTTACTGCAGGATTCTGTGGCTTTATTGAAGAATTGTATTCTTTTCGTATATCGTCTGGGTTCATTTTTCTATATCTTTAGGGAAAGGACAGTGGTTGTTAAGTCTTCCGCTTTTTACGTATTCTTCTACGGTTGGAAGACTATCACGATATTCAATAAGTTCTGTTATAAGATTATTTAATGCTTCGCGATTATGCTGATGTTGATCGAATAGTGCGTTACCGTGAACGATTCCTTCGACCTGCATACCAATTTCTGTATGGGATACAAATTTCTTTTCTTCGTTTTCTGATACTATACTCATTATATAAATGTCTTTTCGACTGATGTGTGATTAATTAAAGGATAAATTGGGTTTTTGATTTTTTTCCAACCAAATGACTCGCATAAAAAATGCTCTCCATCTACTACGACGATATCGCCTGTAGAAAGTGAATAGTTACCTGGAGCTCGAAAATCATTTGCGATTTCAATTTCCACTTCACTTAGTAATTCTTCGGGCGCATTCAAAATATGAAATACGAGTTCGGCGATATGTTCACCTCCGCGTTCTTTTTGAATTTGAGGAATAACAGCCTCGTAAATTTTATTACGAGTTACGAATTCGTCTGCTTCAAACGCATAGCGACTATTGATTGGACGATGGATTTCAATTGAGTTGCTCATATACCTACCTTTGTTAGTTTTAATTTAAAAAGAATTTTTTTGAAAATTGGCGCCTTTCTTTCAAGGCGCGCTTTATATCGATAACTGCTCATAATTGTGCTACCTCTATTTGAGATACTGAACAAACAGCAACATCTGCTCGGAATGTGAGGTATGCGTAATAGTCTCTACGATAATCCTTAGCTTGCTCGCGAGTGATTTCTGTGTGCTCGCCAGTGCGAGTATTGGTGAGGTCGAATATGTTGCCATATCCCTTGTAGTCGATGATGTATTTTATTTTATTTGCCATAAACTTTCCTTAATATAGATATATTATAACATAGAAAATGACATATGTGTACCGTTATTTTCAAATTTTTCATAAGTTGTTGATAGTCAACTAGATTTAGTTGAAATTTTTTTTCGAAACGAAGGGGATTTTCAGCCGAAAAGCGGCTCCAAGCATTAGTATTTAATAATCAACTACTTATAACGATAATAGACGTAAACCATAAAAGCGGATGAAAAACCGCTCAAAACGTAGTTCGCTAATAGCCAAAAATCTAATCCGAACTTCATAATAGCGTATGCAGTTGCTGACATATAACCAATAATGGATATGATAAAAAGCGCTATGCTTACGTCTTTGACACTTTTAGTTCTTAAAGACTTTATGATTTGTGGCCAGTAACAGCTAATGAAACAAACGTTATATATCAACCCTAAAGTATTTTCAATGAGCGATGTAGTCATAAATGTCTTTCCAATTATTAACACGTGTTACATCCTTACTTACTTCATAATATGTGTTATAAGGACGATTAATAAGAAATGACTGAAGTCCTGCTTTTGCGCCTGCTTCTGCATTTTCGGGATTATCTTCAATCCATGGAAGACCGGAATCTTCATATCTTTTCAACGCTTCAGTTTTGCTTGCGTATGTATCTACACAATGTATTCTTTCAAATACCGTTTCGCCAAATACTCGTACTAAATTTTCTTCTCTTAGTTTTATTGAATAACGTTCTAAACCAAAAGATGTAATACAATGAAATATAGCTCCATGTTCTTCGTGCAACTTGCGTACATACTTAATTGCATCACCTATAGGTGGTAAAAATCCAATCGCGGCTGATTCATTAAAATGTCTAACTAAAACATCTGCTTTTTCTTCAGATATGTCATATTGTTCTGCGACGTTATATGACACTCTTTTTCTTTTGTATCCTTTTCTTTTCATCCACCAATCAAATGAGTGAACCCAAGAAAGTAATACACCATCACAATCTGTTAATATCATCATAATAATACTTTATTTCTTCGCGTAGTTTATCAATCCAATCTTCATACCTTTGCTTGAAAACGATAGGATTAGGATCGTTATCAACAACCATTATCGTTACCAATTGACTTATTGGTATACCTGTTCCTTCTTCGAACATGTGTGCATAAGCACATTCCTGCATAAAATAATTTGAAATTTCACTTTCTTCTTTTATACGCCCAGAGGTTTTAAAATCTATAATTGAAAGTTCATTGTCAAAGCTTCCAATACAATCTACACGACCTGCAGTTTTTAAATCAATAGAATAAAGTGGAACTTCTTGTGCGTATACCCTTTGAATATGTTGATCACACACCTTTTTAATTACATTAAACGATTGAACATGGTGTGGCATTTCTTCTTTTAGGTTTATTTCTTTATTGTTCAAATAGTCTTCTGCCATTCCATGAACTTTTGTTCCACGCGTTGTAGCATGACGAGTTCTTCGATTTGCTTCTTCATCGCCAATTTTTTTGCGCCATGCTGCCCACTTATATCGATCTCTATGACCAAGTATTGTAGTAATAGAAGAAAACTTACCTTCAGGCGTTACGTACTTTCTACCATTTTCATTCACGGTTTTAAGTTCAATACCGTAATTTGGTTTCCATTGTATTTCGCCGTGTTTAAATGTGTTAATAGTGTTCAATTGTATTGTCCTTTGCAGAGGCCTTTTTAATTCCTTTTAGTACATCATTCCAACCGGAACCTGCACGTTTAATTGGATTTATTGTATCAAAAGATATCCGAGGTGCACCTATTAAGTACTCCCAATCTTTACCTTCTTTTTTTAAAGTCTTTTCTTTATCAGCATATGAGCAAAAGATTTCTTTTACTTCACCGGTTTTTTTATTCTGTATATCGTATGTTGGCATATTAGAACCACGCAGGTTTAGGGCGTTTTGTCCACGCCATTTTAAATCTTGCTTCCTTTGTTTTGTAAAATTTTCGATATGATTTCACGGGATCTTCTGGAAACATACATTCTGGATTTGATTTCATAGCCAAAGGAGGTATTGTCATTCTTGGATAACTATAATTAAGATTATTTCTAGACCACGCGTGTGCCTCTTCACTTATATATTCATCAGGTATATTTTTCGGTAATCGTAATAATGGTTTAAGCAAATCTGCTGTCTTATGCTTTTTACCATAACGGTATGTATATTCATCGCATAGCATTTCAAATAATCGATAATGCCATCTGTAATTATCTTTAGATTGCATTGTCCATTGTGTACAAGGATGGAACTTATGAACTGCTTTATATAATGTGTGTTCACGATCATCATTTAGTTTATAATATTGCTGCATCGTTTTACCAGATTTTGATGGCCTACGTTCAGGTTTGCCATCGAGCATGCGGTGTGCTGTTGACAACATTTGTGCTGATTCAATAATCATTTTGACAACGTGTTTATCACAATGCATTCGAGCTGCAATCATTGGACTACTATCTAATATAAAAACATTCATAATATAATTATATTATAGTTATAACATTTGTACACTATTTTAATAACTCAGGAAAGGTTGCTTCAACTAAACTTTTCGTAATTTTTCTATACTTTTTATTATGTAAATTCGTTATAGTTCCATCTTTCGCTGCGCATAAGATTGCTGCATCTTCTTCGTGGATTTGTTCTAAAATTCCAATAAAGATTTTTTCTTTCTTTATTTGATTAATTTTATTCGATACTACACACATTCCAATTGGCTTAAACGCATTTGCAAGTGAAGCAGGATAGCGTCCTTCGGGACATGGAGTAAAAGGCGGTTTCCCCTTTGGTAACGCTAATTCAATTTTATCATTATAACAAAGTTGTAAAACTGATTTTACTTGTTTAAACGCGTTTTCCTTTAGGTATTTAATACGATCATTGCGATCTTCGAGTTTACATGTTTCTTCAAATACTTCGTATATATATTGTTGCATAATTTAGCTTTCGTTTACAAAGAAGTCTTTTGCTGATTCTACAAGCAAAGCGCATCTTTTGGTGATTAAATAATTTAGAACTTTATTGTTCTTTTTTCCTTGTTGAAGTTTATATTTATCCATAATATTTTCTCTTAAATCGATAGGAATACAATCTAAATCAATCATTAATTTATTCCTACAATAGTTTCTATAAACTTGTTGAGGCATAACATCTGGATCTGCAATATTAGGATAAGCCTCGTACCATTTTTGAATTTTCTTTTTCATCATTGGTGATTGACGTTTACCTTCTACAAATGTATCATCGTCACTTAAAATATTTGGTACACCATCGCTAACGTCTCCACGACAAATGTGGTCAAACTTATAAAAAGCAGGATCGTCTACTTCTAATGGTGCCCTTTTCATAGGACTAAATTGTTTAACGTTAGAATAACGATGTAGTTGTATAAAGTCTTTATCAGAAGAAACAATCATAACAGGTTCATTTTGACCAAACTCCTGCGTTGATTCTACAAGAGTAGCTATAACATCGTCTGCTTCTGCGCGATCTACATGAACTACAGGATAAGGCATTTCTTCTGCTATTTCATCTCGTATACCATTTAATAAAGTAAAGAAATGTCCCCAATCTAATGGTGATTCATCACGCGCTGTTTTACGTTTTGCTTTGTAATGTTCAAATTGTTCTTTACGCCACGATGTATTATCGCAGGCAATAATCATTTTACCGTATTCATCACGAAATTTGACATTGTACCTCCGAATGGAGTTTAATATCATATGACGAATAAGACCTTCCTGAATTTCTTCTGGACGATCTTGTGAAAAGATGGCCGCAATAGCGATACCTGAATAATCAATAATAATCATAATATAAATCTTTCTGTTTTAATATCTATCTATTATAAACTAAGTTTTCTTATTTGTAAACAATATTAATTTCCTTTGAAAACATGGGATCGATGAATCTTGCACCCGATGAACGCATTATAATATTCGTCTGGTTTAAAAAGGACTTCTCTATCGATCTGTTCTTTCGTTTCATAATAGCTCATTTCTCCTGGAGTTTTGCATAGTCTTATTATTCTTCTTTCGAATCTCCATTCACCTGTATTTTCTATAAGTTCTTTTACTTTTTCGCTTGAGCCGTAATACGTTTTCCAATCAGATTCTTTTAAAGATCTACGTTTTCTTTTTTGTCCTTTTAGTGGAGGACGAGTAATTCGAGACCAAAATTTCTTTTTACCAATATAGTACATTTTAGTTTGTGTATCGTATACTTCATACACAAATCCAACGTTTTCTTCAATCATTTCGCTGGTAAATTCTTTACCATTATATAACCACATATAGTTATTTATTCCCACCTACACTTTAGCTCATAGCCAAATGTTTCATAATCTAACAAATATTTGTTTTCGATCATTCTTCTTGTTTCATACGAAATTTCAATTGGCGCCTTTTTCGAAACGTTTTGTGGCTTAATCTTAGGATATTTTATTCCGCAGTGATTATAAATCAACTTTCTTACTTTTTCCCAATCATCATCAAATGTTTCCATTTTAATAATTGCATCTACTCTATCTAAATTTAAGTCATAGGTTTGTAAACGAAAATGTTGATTACACTTCTTTGTTGGTTTATTATAAATTTTTTTTACAAAGTTATCAAAAGATAATCGATGAGGGATATCTTGTCTTAAAAAAGAAGAAAATGGTTTTTCACCTTGAACTTTATCTCTCCAACAACTAATTAATCTATCTTCAGGATTACGACAAAAACCAATAACTAAATAATTATTTGGAATTGCGTATTTATTACAATACTCCCATTTGTCGTGAGGTCTTTTAAACACGTGTTCTTTTTCATGTTCTTTACATAAAAGATCGATAAGCACTTTCTTTATAGAAGTATTTCCAGCTTTACAAATGAATTGAAAGCAAACTTTGTGTTCATGAACTAAACAGTTGTTTGGGTCAGGCATTTAGGTAATTTCCAATTATGTCGTTTTGTTGCAATTGATCTTTTATAAATTCTTTGCCAGTGAGAACTTTTTTTCCAATTGCTTGGCCAGGCTTGAGTTGAAGAATAGTGTTCTTTTGCCCACTTTGTATGAATAAAACATGGGCCCCAGCACATTGGTCGAATAGTTGATGGGGTTAATGTTTTGTAATCTATACATTCTGTGTGTGAGCCATTAATATAATTTGCAGTTTTATATAATCTTACTTCACTGAAGCAAAATTCTATATTATGATTAATATGGTAAATGTCTTTTACTACGTTAACTCCATAAAACTCAAATGAGTGATTATTTTGAATTGCACTTTTCATATGCTTTCCGCAGTCGTCCATTGCAATCATATCTCCATCCCATTTACATACCCACTCGCATGTTGCTTTACTAAAACACCAATTGTAAAAGTAAGCACGAGCATATTTATCGTAAGGTTGTTTANAATGGCCTNGACCATTTGGGCGACTTTTNTGTTCATAATGATAATATTTTATTTTATCATATTTAGAACACCATTCTTTGCAAATTTGAATTGTATTATCTTTTTGAACGCCTTGTGTGCATAATAATATTTCGTCAAAAATATCAATAATCGATTCTAAACATTTTGGTAGCCATTCTGATTCGTTACTTAATCTTATAACTGCTGTAATTTCATTCGTACTCATTATTATAATCACTGTCATCATAACCATCTAATTCGCATCCGCACATAGGGCAATACAAAGGTTCTAAAAAATCTGGTGATTCATCTTCATTCCATTCGATAGTGAAATGTATTTTACATTTACTACAATATAATTTTTCTTGTGCCATATTAACCTTCGCAAGAAGTGCATGTGAGTAAATTGCGTGATAATTCTTGCGAAGGATTAGTTCCGCGATGATAATATAATGTTTTTACACCTTGTTCCCAAGCATAAATTAGAAGTTGATTTACATCTCTTGGTGGTGTTTTAGGATGTATCATTAAGTTAATACTTTGTGATTGATCGATGAATTTTTGTCTTATACTAGTTTGTAGTATAATTTCTTTTTGCGATATTTCGCCAAACGTTTTAAATACATCTTTTTCGTGATCTGATAAAAACATTAAATGTTGCACACTTCCACCTGTCACAAGAATTGATTTCCATACNTCTGTTGTATCATTACCATATTTTTTAAGTACTTCTTTTAGATATGGATTTTTATAAGTAAACTTACCTTTCGCCAAATCTTTTACAAAATAATTACTATTTAACGGTTCAACACTTGGTGAAACTTGACCAAGAATAAATGAACTTGAAGTTGTAGGTGCAACTGCTTGCGTTGTCATATTTCTACGGCCTGAACCTTTTAATTTTTCTGGTTCGCCAAATGTTTTTGCAAGTTCAGAAGATGCTAACATACTTTCAGATTGAATATGTTTAAATATATCATTAGTCAGACTTTTTGCTTGTAAATCTTCAAACGCTATATCTTTACTTTGAAGATAAGAATGCCATCCAAGTACACCAATACCAATTGCGCGTTGTTCAATCGAGAATTTACGAGGTGCATCCATAAATGGTAAACCTTCTGTCTTTTCAATAAACTCTTCAATCACCGTGTCAAGAAACTTCGTCATTACTTGAACAGCATCTGTTTCTTTCCAATCGTCGTAATGAAGTAGATTCATTGACGATAAGCAACATACAAAAGATTCTTCTTTATTTGTTGATAAACAAATTTCAGAGCATAGATTAGAGGCGTAGATTTTACCGCTTTCCTTTGGTTTATTCTTATTGACTGTGTCGCTAAACATAATATAAGGATAACCACTTTCATACCTTTTTTGAATTAGTTTACCCCAAATCTTACGCTTTTCTTTATCGCCATCGAGCATTTCTTTCATAAAGCTATCAGGCACTGTAACTCCAATTGACATGTTTTGAATTGGATTGCCGTCACCTCGTATTTGAAGAAACTCAAGAATATCAGGATGATCGATTGGCATATAACCAGCAAAAGAACCACGACGAACGTTTGACTGAGAAACAACGTTCGTCATAGTTTCAAATAATTCCATAAAATGAACAGGCCCGTTTGAATTACCACCTGCAGAAATTTCAGATCCTCGTGCTCGAAGTGATCCAAAGTATGCTGATGTTCCTCCACCCATTTTAGTCATCATGCCGACCTCGGCCTGTTTACCTAAAATAGATTCCATCGTATCGTCGATGTATGATCCAAAGCAAGAAATAGGTAAGCCACGTTTAAGCCCATAATTTGCCCAGACAGGAGAAGCGAGGGAATACCAACCCTTCTTCATATAATCTTCAAACTTATCGGCAAAACCATCTTCGCCTAAAGTTCTTTGCGCTTTTAACGCAATTTGTCTTATACGTTTTTCAGGAGTTACACCTTCCATTAAATAACCTCTTTCGAGGAAAAGACGAGAGTCTTTGTTCAACCAATAATAATCTTTCATAATATATATCCTAAAATAAGTCGTCTTCGTCGTATGATTTGTCTTTCTTTGAATATTCTGTTGGACGTTTGAAAAAGAAGTCAGTTGCGGTATTGCCCAAAACATCTTCATCAAACCATTCTGTTTTTTCTAATAATTCTTGATCAATATCATTAAACACTGGTTCAATACCAATTTGTTCAAGTGATTGGTTTAAACGATTTTTAATAAAGTTATGCATGATTGGAGAACTTAAATGTTCTGATACATAACCATTTACTGACCATTCAATAATTTTTGCTTCTGCTTTAAACGCTTCGACGCATTCTTCACGAATGCGGCTAATTAAATCTTCATCAAACAATTCTGGATGCTCTTGGCGTATAACATTTACAAGTTTAATACCAACCATCGCATGAATCATTTCTTCTTTTGATGTGTAAGCAACCTGCTGTGATACGTCTTTTAATTGGTTTTTGAAGCGATTAAAATAATTGATAGTGTAGAATTGTGAAAACAACGAAACATTTTCTACATATAAAGTAAACAATATAAGTGAATAAACATATTGCTTTTTTGAATCTTTATAATATTTGTGCAAATATTTTCTTAAGTATTTAACACGATTTTGAATGATAGGAAGTTGTAAGTTAGATTCAAATACATCTTCCATGTCTAATATATCAATAAGCCTTTCATAAGCGTTATTGTGTATTACCTCAACATTGGCCATTACATAACCTAAATCTGTAATAGATGGATGAGGTAGATTTTGGCCGACATTGGCCCAAAAAGTTTTTACTGCAACTTCAATTTGTGCAATTGCTGATAAACAACGGGTGACCATTTCCCTTTCAGCTTCGGTCATATTAACTTTAAAATCTTGGACATCAGATTGAAAATTAAATTCTTTATCTGTCCAAAATCCATTATGCATCGCTTGGATAAAATTTTCTGTCCAAGGATAAAGATCTGGTTTTCTTGAAATTTGTTCTACGAATATTGACATGGCTTCTTTCTCTTTTGTTAAGATTCAATTATACTATACGATGACGACTTTGTACACAACAAATGTTATTCATTTGCCGCCCTCGGTCTAATTGCTCTTAACGCGCCAGTCTTTTCATTTCTTAGGTATATGGTTGCATCGCTATTTTTGCGATAGTAATCGTAAATGTTTTTTTCGGCTTCATCTTGAAGATTTAAGTATTTACTCCATCTTTCAAATTTAGTGCGGCCTGTGTTGAAGCGATTAAAGGTTTCATCAGAAACTATAAATTCCTGTTTTTTCTTTTTCTTTTTTGCTCCAAGAGGGCGATCGGCAATTGCTACTGCAGCAGTAGTTGTTGTATCGTTTATCATCTAGTAATATCCTCCTGTGTGATATAAATTGTTTGATGTGTTTTAATGTGTTTTGCTTTAAACACCGGATGGCCAAGTACTGATCCATGCGGTGCAGATTCCATGATTTCGACCCAAGAGTTTTTCATTGCGAGCAATTCGCCTGTCTTAGGTAATGCTATATCACGCGTTAGAGCATATTTTCCAGTTTCTATTTCTCCATTTTCAGCCAAATACCATTCATTGATCTCAGGCTTATAATCGGAAAAATCTAAGCCAGTTGATTCCTTTATGACCTTTATTAATTTTTTATCACTAATGCCGGCATGCTCTTTAATAAGGAAAAGCGCAGCGGCATAGGAGGCAAGGGTCGATTTGCCAAGTGGAATCTTATTTATCAAGCGTTTGATATTATATACTAATTTATGGAATGTATTGTATGCCGATTTTTCTTCGGCTGTTTGTGGTTTTTTAAGTTTTTTGCCATTTTTATCTACGATTCCTAATTTAAACGCATTTGTGTTTTCCCACTTTGTGGTTAATAGTCGTAAAAAACGAATTGCGTAGAAAAAATCTGGTCCTCTTAAAAATCCCATGTTATAATTGTTTTAGTTTTGTTGCTATATTTAAATCAATATTTATATTTTTATGTAAGTTTTCAGGCAAATAGTTTAAATAAATTAGAAATGTTTTTAGCGCTGGCCAAAGGTTAAGATCAACTCTATAAAATAACATTCTATTCGCTGCATGAATTTCAAATACGTTGTAGATCGTTATGATATGATTTAATAAAAGACGCTCTTGAATCTTACCCGTATCGCGATACCTTCTTAATAATCTTACGATATATTTGAATTTTGCTACATCATCATGAAATTCATCAACGCTTAAGCATTGATTATTTCTGTAATGTTTTGCAGCATATAATTCAAAGTTAGCATTATTTAATTCATCAAATACCATTACAAAATTATTTATAAACCTATTCAGCTTCGGCTGATTGTTGGCCAAGAATAAAAAGGTGGAAGTCTATAGTATCTTTCTTAAAAGGATTCTTTTTCACTTTACCCTTATATCCATCTTTGTATGCAGGATTTGATTCAACGGCTTTTGCAAGTTTGTTATTGATAAAGATTTTTGAAAGTAAACTATCAACCTCACGTTTTGTTATTTTGGCGTTTCCGCCTTTTACAAAAACTTCTGGCTTGGTCGCTTCTTCAATTTCTACTTCTTCTTTAAAGGTTTTATAATCTTGTATGATATCTCCAAATGTGCTGGTAACAACTCCCATTGCCTTTTCCATTTTTCCGAAATCTGAATTATAATTTCCACCTAAGTCTTTATTTATAGATTTATTTAATCTTGATCCTTTTGCAAGAGCTCCAGCAAGTTGATACATTTGATCAACTGCTCGACTCATACCTTGACTCATTGTTGGTGCTTTTTCGTCGAGTTCAGCTGATTCTTTTTTAGGAGCGCCTGCACCAATAAGTTTACCCGTGATTGGATCGATGTCTATTTCATTAACATCAGTTTTTTCTTGCATACCAGCAGCAACTTTCATTGCTTTTTCAATATCACGCACTGAACCTTCAAATCCCATTACGTGGAATTCTTTACCACCACGCTTCATTACAACTGGATTACTTATTGGCTTAATTTTAAGTTTCTTAGCCATTGATTGAAATTTAACCAATCCGTCTTTTGTTGGAAATCCAAAGAAATTGTCTACAGCTTCTACGAGTTCTGTTTCTTCTTTTTTGCCAAGAATTTTTTCAGCAGCATCTTGGCTTATTTCAACTGGATATGTTTTACCATCAAATTCAAATTCATCTTTACCAGCAAGCTTAGCTTTAGCAGCAGCCGCAGTAAATTCATTGCCTTCTTCTACATCTTCTTCGTTTTCTTTGCCTTCAACCTGTCTTTTCTTTTCAGGATCGTCTTTTTTATCAACGGTATGAAGATCTACAAAATCTTTGTCTGCTGGCTGTACTTCTGCTTCGTCTTTTTGATCTGGCTTTTCATGAACATAGCCCATGTTTTTCATTTTTATATGATCTTCATAGGTTTTTGCTTCATATTTTTTACCTGTTTTTGGATCATACATCATATGTGGTTTAAAGTCTTTTTTATTTTCAATGACCTCCTTCACTGCTTCGGCCACAGACTGTGTGTTTTTGTCGTTTATGTTATACATAGTAGGTTTCTTTCTGTTTTATTATTTATACATTATGCGGTTCCTGTGGCCGTCTTTAATTTTTTAAGTCTTTCAACTTCTGCCTTTTTAATTTTAGGCATTAGTTTTTTGGCTATCTTTTTTATAACCATTGTTTTTCCTGAAATTTTTTTATCAATAGAAAGTTTTTCGCCATAAGACAAAGAATTATAATCTCTATTTTTTAAATACTTTGCGCGCAAAATATCTCTAGCCTTAACTTCAGCGCGCTTTTTTAAGACACCTAGAGGGGCTTTTTTCTTCGCAGCCATTTTTCTTTTTATGGCCATTTTAGGAGCTAGCCTTTTCATTAAGCGACCTCTAGCGATTCTTTGCTGAGGTGTTAATGGCTTCTCAATAAGAAACTGTGAAAAACTTATCATAGCGACGGTGTCCCCCAAAACATCATTGCTACTCCACCTGTGATTAAAGCCGTGAGTGCAATCCAAAATATTTTGTTTAATACNCCTACTGCACCTTCAACATCGTGTACTTTCGTTTCAACTAAACGAAGTCTATCATCAAGATCTTGAAGTTTACGGTGTTGTTCTATATTTAATTGTTCAAGACCAGCAAGCTTTTCTTCTGCCCTCGCAATAGAAATAACTGCATCGGCAAGCTTATCTATTTTTTCTTCAATGCGGTCTAGCCTTGTTGATTCACCCTTATTCATATTATTTACCATTTGATTCATCTAGTTCTGCAGTTACACTACCACCTGGTACTAACGCGGGATTACCTTTCATTTGTTTAATACCCTTTTTAATAGCTTCGGCTGAGTTCCTTGCTTTTGTTACAACGTTCTGACCTTTGAAAAGTTTACCAGCTTTCTTAGTAATAGTGACTTTCCAAAACTTCATTGCTTCTTCAATATCTTCTTTTTTGCCTTTGTGTTTTGCCCACAAATCTGCATCTGCTGTTTTTCGCGTTTTTCCACCAGTGATAAAAGAATTAACTCGTGCAAAAGCCCATTGTTGTGGTGTTGTACCTGGTCGATGACCTGTTTTCCACGCCGCCATTCCACGATCATATACCTTTTTTAGAATTCCGTATGATATACCAGATTTTTCTGATTTTTTGACAAGCCCTGCTATTTGTTTTTCGTTTAAAATAACATATTCAAGATAAGCTTCCCAAATTTTAGTAGGTGAATTGAAGTCTATATCTTCGTAAATAAAATCTTGGTCAAAGTCTTCTCCAAGAATTATTTTACACTGTTTTATTAATCTGTTTTTTCTAATATCCATAGGTTCCCATTAAATTATAGTTCTATTTATACGATTTCTATCCTCCAAATTCATGNCCAGCGACTCTTTTCATTTGTTTTACGAATTCTTTATAGTCTGGCTTTTTCTTATAAAGTTTAATTGATATTTCGTTGCGTTCTTTACCTTTAATNCGCCATTTGAAACCTTTTTCCAAATGTTCAGGCTTAGTAGTTTTTACAACTCTACGTTTAAAACCATCTGCCCATTTTTCACCTTTGTACTTACCTTCACCTTCTTCAACTTCACCAGGTGTATCTTTTTTGTATTTGTTTGCAAGTTTATCAGTACCAAATTCTAAGTATTCATTGAGGCCTGCTCTTTTTCCCCAATCAAGTGATGTTTTATCGTCTTCAATAGGTCCACCTTTTGCCCATGTGTGACATGATCTTGCGGAATGACATTTGAAATGATGCATCCAACAATAACCTAATACACCATCTTTATCAGATGTTTTTCCAGGCATACAATCTTTCATCCTTGGCGATATATCAAAAGCTACACAATTTTCACANAGTGATTTTTTAGCGGCGACTTCTGTTGTTTTCCAATANTTAGCAATGTCTTTCCAATAATCACCAGGTTCATCTACGTTTAATGGTCCATAATTATAATTCTTAATTGTGGCATCACGATTTTTAGTATTAACAGCTAAATCTTGTGTTGCAATAGGACAAGACGCATTTTCATTTTTTTGCTTAGTAATTTTTTTAAGCTTTTCTAAATGTGCTGTCCATATTTCGTATGCTGCTTTAATGTTTGCTTTCTTTTCAGGATCTTTAGTTCTACCCATTGCTACCTTTGCTCTTTGTTGCATAACTAGTGTAGCTTGAACTTTGTGCGCATGTTTACGATCTGACTTATTAATTATAGCAATACCCTTTTTAGCAGTAGCAGCATCTTTAAATCCTAATCCATGAATTGTTCCTTTTGGATCTTCATCTGTGTATAAATCTGAATGTGAGGATGAACCTGTATGTTGACCTTTTTTACGAGGTGTTCTTTTTTCAGCTTCTTCTCTTGGTACACAATTTGGCACCATTCCAGGATATCCTTTTTTCTTTTTCATGCCAACCATTTTGTGTGTTTTCCAGCATGGGCCTTGATGATCGTCTTCTACAAATTCGCCAAACTTTTTACGATAAGCTATAGTGTGTTTTGAAAGTTTTGTTTTACCTCTTGCATCGCCGGGTGCAGGCTTATATGCTCTTGGATCGTCATCGTCCATTTTAGCTTGTTTATTGAACTGCGCTTGNCGCTTAGCCTTTGTTGATTTAGATAAACCTTTACCATAAGCCTTATTCAATTTTTCAGTAATAGAATCAATAAAATATTTTTCACCTTCTTCGCAAATAATAAAATTTGACTTACGTTCTTTAATGATAATTGGAACTTCACCAACATATGCTTTATCACCTACATTGAAGATTTCGCCCGAAATATATTTTTCTCGTTTTTCAGAAAGAGTTGGTAATTCTACATGTTCACGGAAATTTTTCTTTTCTTTTAATCCCATTCTTTTGCGAATTAAATTAAAGAGTGTCATGCCTTTACCATATCCTTTTGGCACACCAAGCATAAATGATTTGAAATCTCCATCCATTGCAGCTTGACGCATTTTAGATGCACTCATACCAGATACACCTTCAGCATCTGGATCACGTTCACCTGCAGATATTACTTCAATACCATCTTTAAAATCGTAATAACCATGACGACCTTTTACTCCATTATATTGCGTAAGTAATTTTTGAAACTCTTTAATACGGTCTGAGCCAACAACCATTGTTAGCTTAGTAAAACCTTGATCATGCAAAATGGATGCGATGTGTAATGCTGTTTTTGCGTTCTTATCTTCAATAATGTTTCTTCCATGATTAGGAAACATTTTGCGCATCACTTTAATTTTTTCTTTGTATTCCAAAGGATTCTTTTTTGCGTCGCTTGATTGAGACGCGTAAATACGATAATCATTTCCAATTGCTGCGGCTGCAACCTTTGCTAAAAGTTTACCATGACCAATAGTAGGAGGATTAAAACGTCCAAAGGTAAAAACCACCTGACGTTTTTTCTCTTCATTAAACTGTTTAAATGACTTCATTTTCTTTTTGCTAAACTAATTTTTCTTTTGTATGGACCACTTGCCATTTTTTCTTCAACTTGTATAAGTGTTCTTATCTTTGCTTGTAAAGGAGTTTCTAAATCAGTTTTAGTAAGTTTTCCAATTATGCTATAAAGACCTTCATAGTTTCCACGCTTTGCAAGTTTTTCTAAATCTTTAATTTGACGAGATACATCNTTTTTAAGAGTTTCATANGTATATGTNCCTAATCCAACTACTACAACTGTAGGATCTTNAGGATTCGCAATTGTCTGCGGATCTTTCATAGCNATATAACCAGAAANTTCTGTTTTAGTTCTGGCTTCTTTTAATATTGTCAATGCTTTATTTATCGTTCCCACCCTTTTATTACGTCCTTACTAAAATTGTTCATAGAAAATTCCATGCGATCAACCAATTTAACAGCGCCACCTTGATTATCGATAGCAACGAATCCTTCAGAACCAGTAACTTTAAATCCATTGCGAGTTCTAACGAATGTGTCAATTTGTTTGACTTTATCAAGTTTATTTATAATGATTAGTTTAGCATCAACTATTGCGTTCATGAGGTCAAACATAAGAACTAAATTCTTTCTATTTTCTTTTGAAAAGAATTTAAGTAATTCGTCACGCTTTTTNAGCACTGCCACTTTGCCTTTTTCACTTGAACGCTTTTCAAACTCTTTTGCAAATTTACCATCAAACCATTTAAGCAAATCTTGTACGTGTTTAGTTGTATTTGAAATACGTTCACCTTTACGAACAAGTGTGTTGTTGAACGTTTCGATTTTTACACCAAGATCTAAGTTTTTTTCAAGTTCTGTAAGAGTTGTTGATTTAATTTTTTGAAATATTTTACCNGCTTTTGAAAGTGCTTCTGTTACTTCGTCAGTGTCAACNTTTGTTAATGTTGCAGTTCCAGAAACATCTTTGTATTCAGCATCTTGATACCAAACACTTGGCTTTTGTTTTAAACCTTTTAGGTTAACACCAAAGGATGCTTTCATTGAAGCAAAATCTTTTCCTTTGTAGGTTGTATGCCATACAACACCAAGATTAGCTTTAGCGATTTGTTTTGCTAAATCTGATTTAGCAGGAACAGCGTAAACAATTGTGTTAGGTTGAAACGTNATCATTTTCTCACCATCAATTGTTTCTGTGTTTAAGTCACCTTTNGTAAACATAATGTCACCTTGTATTACATCNTTAATTCCAANATCTTTTANTTCATTAAATGCTGTAACTAATTTTTCTGCAAGATCACCAGATGTGTCTGCGCGTACATCAGCTTCTGATTTATAGACTTTAGGATCTTTATTAAATATGCCTTTTTTAGCAACAAAGAACTGACCATCGACTAGGATCGATACCAGCAAAAACTGCAGGTGCTCCATCCCATTTTACTGTGACGTTTGTTGAAGAATTAGTACTACCTGCAAGCATATCTCTTANTGANCGTAATGCAAGAATTGCTTCNCTTGCACCTTTAACACCACCATAGATAACGCGGTCTTCAATGTGTGTCATATGCACATTCTTTCCAGACTTCGCTACTTCTGTAATTTCAATATATGAACTAAATGACTTCATAGGTTAAATACCTTGTCTACCTTTTTATTGCCATATTTGTCTCTAAGAATTTGCGAGATTGCACCTTCTTTATCATAACCTTTCAAATCAGCAACTTTATAATTACGACTTAATTGATTTCGTAATGATTTTATTGATAATTTTTTTAATTGTAAATATTCTTTATAAATTGGAGAAGACTTGTCTATCTTTTGAGATTCTAAAAAAGTTTTAAATGATTTAAACTTTGGTTCTTCAATTTCTATTACTAAATTATTACTACCTGCTTTATAAAGTCTATGATATTCCATTTTAGGAATAGTTAAAACGTCGCCTTCTTCAAGTTCAAAGGGAATATTATTATCCATTTGAAAAAACCATCCGTTTCCTTCAAGGACGGTTATGACTCGATCTGCTTTATCTCGATGCCAAACGAGTTCATGTGAATCTGTATTCGATTCAAATGTGCGTGTTTTAAAACGCCCTTTTACTTTATCTGTATACGGTTTACTCATTACCAGAAAAAATTTCCTCCTCCTTTTAAACCAAGCTGTGATGCATATCGAGGAAGATTGCACGACCAATAACCTGGTTTTGTTTTATCTTTTTTTGCAGGACAATTGTGTCTTGCAGAAAATGATTTTCTTGCGGCTGGATTGTTTATCTTTGCTGATAAACCTGATGTATCACCAAACTCTACTTTAATTACATTGCCCTTATCGTTTTTAACGTAAACATAAAATTTCTTTTTACCACCACGCTTTGGGTTATCGAGTTCGACCTCTTTTCCTTTATATTCTGCCTCATTTATAAAAGGATGATCTAAGGGAACTTCTTTACCTTCNTATAAACCAAATTCGCCTATGTCNGTTGACATAAGATACTCATCAAACTNNTNAAGNTGCAATGATTCNTTTAATGTTCTTGCATAACTAAATANTTTATAGTAATTTTCAGANTGAGGCCGNAAAATATTATGAGCTAATGGNAACTCATTATCCTTATGAAATTTTATTGCTGATTCTAATACATTCATTATTTTTCGCTTAATTTTATATATGCACTTGAATCAGATGTTGAACTTCCAGCATAGTTTATNATTTGNGTNATAAATTTATTAGCTTTTTGACCACCTTTNANAANTNTNTCAATAACNTATAAACCGCCGAGTTTTCCATGAATCCAAACAGCAGCTTCTTTTTGAGAAC
>FUFK010039926.1_pt1 | contig 32740 bp, 45 predicted proteins | sample 1021851 | NCBI WGS metagenome assembly FUFK01 (sample SAMEA51879418, study PRJEB19060) | metagenome | reverse complement strand
AAGCTCTGATCGATGAAATGATTGAAGGTATAGATGCTGGTATTTATCGTGATACACAGCAAGCTATAGACGCTATGATTGATCGTAAAAAAGAAGTAACTCAAATTACTATTGATAGAGTGCTTGGAGATAAAGATAGAAAAGATAAAATGACTGAGATTCTTAATGAATCAATCGGTAGTGAAAATAGAGATGGTTATATTGATAAAGAGTTTACTGGATTAGCAACACAGCTTGCTGTTCTTGGGTATGATAAAGACGGAATAACAAAAAAATTAAAAGATATTTTTGAGCGTGACTATGGTGATGCTGGTGTTGTTGTAGATTTTGATAGACCGATTGAAGGTCGTAAAAAAACAAGAATGTCATTAGAAGTTCTTGCTCGAGAAGGTGAAGAAGTTAGTGACATACATGCTGTTTTAAATCAACAGTTACAAACAATAGATGCTGTATTATTTAATCCTAATGAAAGCTTTCCAATAGGTTACACAACAAGAAGAGATGGAACATTTGGCCGATTGCTAGAATGGTTTGAAGACCCAAGATTTGAAGGTAAAGCAATGGTTGTTCTTTCTCCAGCACCAGATGCAACAAAAGCCAATCCAAAGTTTTTAACTTATCAAGTAAGCCGTAGAGATGGCATCTTGTTTCTTGATCCCTTTATTGTGGAAAGAGATGGTCAAGCTTTGTGGCCTTCATTTGATATTAATTCTGAAATGGCAGAAGCCAGAGGATATAGAGAGCTTAACAATCAAGCTATGGAAAGATCTAGACTTGAGAATGAAGCTGCACAAGCTGCTGCTGATGATGAAGCTGAAAGAATTAGACTGCAAAATATTGATGAAAAAAACAAACGTTTTAATAGAAACAGAGGAATATTTAACTAATGGATAATGCTTTTGATTATGTTCAGGGGCAGATGGACACACGATTTCGTGCAACTGCACAGGACAATAGGCCATCATTTACAGAAGTTGTTAGNGCATCTATAGGTCGTGCATATGATCCTCTCTATGAATATTTAAAGTTTCAAAGCAACAGATCTACAAGGTTTAGAGAAGAAGGCTTTGATCCTTTTCCACAGATACCAGATCATTTAAAAGATTACTCTTCTTCTTTGCTTGGCGCACACACTCAGGAAGAGTTTGATGAGTTAGTAAGAATATCTGAAGAATCATTAGATCGAAGAAGGGTTTTGAGTGAAGCTTCTTTTGGTCAACAGCTTGGTGCATCTTTGTTTGATCCTATTAATCTGATTGCTATTCCTTTGACTGGTGGCAGTAGCATTGGGATGCAAGCACTTCGAACTGGTGCTTCAGTTGGTGCGCTTACAGCTGCACAAGAAGGGTTAGTATATGCGACAGATCCAACAGCTACTGGTGCAGAGTTTGCATTGAATGTTGGCACTGGCTTTGCTGTTGGTTCTGCGTTTGGAACTCTTGGTGGTATTCTAAGCAGAGGATCTGCACCAACAGTTATTAGAAATACAACAAATGATATAGAGCAAGCTCAAGAAGCTTTGACACCCAAAGAAGGTGGTGCTTCATTAGCAGAAACTGTGTTTACAAAGTCTTGGTTATATCGAGCGGCAACAACAGTTGGTAAGCGTATATTTCAAGATGACACGCTAGATGATGAAACAAAAACTTTAGCTTATAGCATCTTTGGTGATAATGGTATGAGAATGGTGGCACACCAGAACGATCAGGTGCTTGGCACTTCTGTGTTTGTTGAACAGGCACAATATAAAGCAGAGCTTAACACTTTGTATAGTGAGCTGCTTTCTGTACAAGCTAAAGCTTCTGACACTGGCAATATGAACTTTTATGGATACCCCCTTAAACCAAGAGAGTTTAATGATTTTATCAATGAAGCTAGTCGCAAAAGAATTAAAGGTGAAGCACCAACAGATCAGTTTGAGCAACAAGCTATNAATCAAATGGATGAGTTTTTTAATCGTTGGGAAAGTCGATTAAAAGAAGTTGGACTTATTGGAACATTGCCACATTACAAAACACGTTTAAAATTTTTAAAAGGCAAGCTAGATGAAAACTCAAATACTCTTAAAAAAATAAAAGGTAGAACTTCAAAAGCAGAATCTTACAGACAGCGTGTATCTAATCGTGTTGATGATTACACGCGGCAAATTAAAGAAGTAGAAGAAACAATAGAGCGACTTAAAGCTGAAGAAGTTATGCCAGCTAATGAGATTAAGTTTACACCTCGATATTGGAATACAGCTGCTATTGAAAAAAATCGAGAGGGTTTGAAAAAAATATTAGCTGATTGGTTTTATCAAAATCCTGAAGGTATAACATGGACACCAGAAAACCCATTGGCTCGAAAAACGTTTGATACAAGCAAGTCTGCTAGAGAAAAACGTGCTGATGATGTTATTGATAAAATACTTGGTGATCCTGACACAACATCATTTGAAAACTCTTTTTTTGGTTATGGCAAGTCTAAGCATTTTATGCACAGAACTTTGGATATACCTAATAGTTTAGTTATTGATTACATTGTAACTAATCCAATTGAGTTAATGGCAGCTTATAATGCTAGAGTTGCACCAAGATATTCATTTCGCAAAAAGTTTGGTGCTGACTTTGAAGAAGTCATTGATACAGCTGAAAACAGAATGATGATGAATGGTCGTAGTATCAAAGACATAGATCGAACAATGCGTGATATTCGCATGGGTTATGATCGTGTTATGGGTGCTGCACTTAGAAACCCATATTCTAANGGTCAACGCTTTGCCCAAGCNATAAAAGATGTAGCTACACTNNATTACATGGGTAGNAGTGGCATTACCTCAATGACTGAGGTTGGTAGAATTATGGCAGAGCATGGTGTGTTTAAAACTATGAAAGCTTTGGCTGGTTTAATAAGCAATGAAAAGATTAGAGTGTCTGCAAAAGAAGCGCAGAAAGCTGGTGAGGCTTTAGAAGGTAGATTGTTTAGTGCATCTACTCGTTTGAGCGATGATGCTGTTGGAAATCCATTAACGCACAATATGTGGAGCAAAGGCAAAGATGCTTTCTACATGTTGAATTTGCTTACACCTGTTACTAGAGAGCTAAAGCGTCTTGATGCTGTTCTAAGGCAAGATCACCTGTTAAATCTTGCAATAAAAGAAGCAAAAACTCCTAATAAAATAACAAAAGCAGAAAAAGAATATCTTCGAAGATACAATATTAGCGTTGAAGATGCTAAAAAACTGTNAGAAATGCCAATAGAACGTGGTGAATCTGGATTAATTTATGCAAATACAGATGAATGGCCTGATGAAGCACTAAAAACTACGTTTCAAAGGTCTTTATCGTCAGGTATTTTGAATACAATTATGCAAGCAACACCAGCTGATAGACCAATTATGGCTGATGGCATTGCTTTGATACCAAGTCGTATTGGTAGACGCTTTGGTTTAGATGAAGATCCTAAATACAAAGGATACTCTCGTATTGAAACTGGCTTACTTTCTTTGCCGTTTCAGTTCTACTCATTTACGCTTGCAGCTTTAAACAAAACAACAGCTGCTTATGGCACAGGGCAAATGAAGTCTCAAGTTTGGGGTACACTTTGGATGATGGGGCTAGGATATATGGTTCTTGAGTATAAAACTCCTGANTGGNTAGAGATGAGCATACAAGATAANNTGCTTCGATCATTTGATTACTCTGGTGCAGCTGCTTTATATTCAGATCTTTACTATACAAGCATGGCAACTTCATTAGCTTTGAGTGGTAAAAATTATGCTGGTTTAGGAGTGTTTGAACCTAAGTTTCCACAAGAACAAAGTGGTATAGATGCTTCTTTGGCGTTTGCTGGTGCTGGTCCAGCGATTGCAAGTGATTATGCTAGAGCCATGAATGACATGGTGTATGGTGATTTTGGTGAAGGTGCTAAAGATTTTATTAGACGAATGCCATTCATGCAACTTTGGTTTATGAAGGGCTTTGTTAATGAACATACAAGGGCATTAGGCGAAGGATTGGGTGATGATATTCCAATCTTTGGTAGATACTAACTTTTTGTGCGTTGCCACTTCTTATCTTCACTGCTATTTCGATAAAAAAAGAGGTAAAGTATGACCATTAACTTATCAGATAATGATCCACGCGTATCCTATGCGGTAGCTCAAGGAGCTTCTCAAACAGCTTTTACTGTTAACTTTGAGTTTTTTGATAATGATGACCTAAATGTTTATGTTGATGGCACACTCAAAACCATAACAACTCACTACACAGTTAGTGGTGGTGATGGATCTACTGGTACAGTTACATTCACATCTGCTGTTGTAGGAGCCACAGGAGGCTCCACAGTCGTTATTACACGATCTATAGACTTAGATCGCACAACAGACTTTCCCTCATCAGGGCCGTTTAATATCGCTTCTCTAAATACAGAGCTTGATAGACTGATTGCTATTACAGCTGACCTCAAAGACCAAGTTGATCGATCACTCAAGCTGGTTGATTATGACAGTGAGGTTGATACCCAGATGCCATTGTTGGCTGCTCGTAAGGGCACAGTGCTTGGTTTTAATTTAACAACTGGTGTTCCAGAAGCTGGCCCACAGATCTCAGATGTTCAGAGTCTGTCAGATGTGTCAGCTGACATTGCCACATTAGCCGACATCGAGGATGGCACAGAGGCAACAGATGCAATATCAGGATTGGCTGCTATCAAAGCAAATGTCACTACAGCGGCTGGTATTGCAAGTAACATTACTACAGTAGCTGGCATAAGCTCTAACGTCACAACGGTAGCTGGAAACAATGCTAATGTTTCTACAGTAGCTGGTATTTCTAGTAATGTAACGTCAGTAGCTGGTGTAGCAGCTAATGTAACAACAGTGGCTGGNATAGCTTCTGATGTTNCTACGGTAGCTGGTGACAGCGCAGATATTCAAACAGTGGCAAGTAACATTGCAACAATAGGAACTAAGGCNACAGTAGACGANGCGACTGCGCTGGCAATCGCTTTGGGCTAGGAGAGTAATATGGCAAATGAATTTAAAGTAATAACTAGGGACGTTGCACCAGCTAGTGCTGGAACACCAGAGACTATCTACACAGTGCAAAGTGGTAGCACGATTGTTGTGTTAGGTTTGACACTAGCTAACGTACACAATGCACAGGTTACAGCGTCTGTAACACTGGTTAGTACAACAGCACANACTGGGCAAACGACAAACACTACGGCTCACATTGTGAAAGATGCAGCTATCCCAGCTGGNTCAACCTTATCTGTNTTAGATGGCAAGNTNAANNTNNNTGTTGGNGANATANTNAAAGTCGATTGTTCAGTAGCAGATAAAGTATCAGTGATAATGTCATACATGGAGCAGACATAATGGGTGGATATATTGGAGCAACAGCGGTTGGATTAACAACTACGGCGGCTGATGTCCAAGGTGACATCACAAGCACCGACACCACACCAGAGCTTATTCTCAAGAACACTTCTGAAGAAGATACAGAAGGTGGACGCGAGGGTAAGATTACTTTCAAGGGCGAACAGTCTGGCGGTGAAGAAAGCACTCTTGCACAGATCGAGTCAGCGCATGACGGTACATCGGATGATGAAAAGGGCGATCTAATATTCAAGACTAATGACGGTTCTGATGGTGCCACTCCAACGGAGCGTATGAGGATTGACTCCAACGGCTCTATTCTTACGGCAACACTAGGTACAGATAACGTACACTTAGGTGAAGGTGCAGGAGCATCTATAGCCTCTGGTGGTAATAACAATGTTGCTATTGGTAAAGATGCTGGAACAGCATTAACTACTGGTGACCAAAATGTATTAGTAGGACAAGCTGCTGGTGATGCTTTAACTACATCAAGTAATAACGTAGCGATTGGAAACTTGGCTTTATCTGCTGATACTTTAGGTGGAAGGTCAGTTGCTATTGGGGCTTCTGCTTTAGCAACACAAAATTTTACATCATCTACTAATGCTTATAATACTGCTATAGGTTTTACAGCAGGTACTTCTGTTACAACAGGAACAAATAATACTCTTATAGGTGCTTTAGCAGGGGATGCAATTACTACTGGTTCTAACAATGTTGCTATTGGTTATGAGGCTCTAACTGCACAAACAACAGGTGATAGAAATATTGGTATTGGTTCTTCAGCTGGCGCAGCAATTACAACTGGGCAAGGTAGTATTGCTATTGGTCATCAAGCGTTAGCTTCTGCTACTACTGGTGATGATAACGTAGCAATTGGTTGTGATAGTCCTACAGTAAATGCTGCTTTGGAAGCAAATACAACAGGTGTTCAAAGCACAGCAGTTGGTGGTGGAGCGTTAGCTGCTAATACTACTGCAAACGAAGGTACAGCCGTTGGATATAAAGCGTTAAACGCAGTAACCACTGGTTTTGGAAACACAGCAGTTGGTGGTAACGCAGGTAAAGCTATGACCACAAACGATAGGTCAACTTTTGTTGGTAATTTAACAGGAGCTGATACAACAGGTAGAGCAAATAGTTTTTTTGGTTGTGATGCAGGGTATCTTATAACAAGTGGAGCAAAGAATACAATAATTGGACGCTATAACGGTAATCAAGATAGTTTGGATCTAAGAACTAGCAGTGATAATATTGTTTTATCTAGTGGTGATGGAAGTGTAAGATGTCACATAGATAGTTCTGGTGCTGCTCAATTTAAAGGGAGTGGTGCTTCAATGGTTACTGGTAATAACCATTCATTTGCTCATGACAACAACGATACCCCTGCCTTTGTAATTAATGAACAACATGGTTCTTTTGTAAGTAAAGTAGCATTTATAGCTTGTGATAGATCAGCTAGTAGTGCTTATCACATACTTCAAACTAGATCAGGTGGAACTGGAGGTGACATAGAGTTTTATGTTAGAGGTGATGGTCAAGTATATGCTGATGGTTCATTTAATGGTGGAGGTGCTGACTATGCTGAATACTTTGAATGGGCAGATGGTAACTCAAGCAATCAAGATCGAACAGGTTACACAGTCGTATTAGATAATGAAAAAGTTAGACTAGCTACAAGCGATGATAACGCAGCTAACATTATTGGTGCTGTATCTGCAAATCCTTCAGTTGTCGGTGATAGTGATATTGAACAGTGGAAACACAAATATCAAAGAGATGATTTTGGTGGTTTTGTTTGGGAAACATATACTGTTACTGAATGGACTGAAACAGTTGTAGACCAAGAAGCTACTGATGAAAAAGAAGAAATAACAAGAGAAGTATTTCACAACTATGAAAGTGATAAAATACCTGACGGAATAACTGCTCCTGATGATGCGACTGTTTCTACACAGGATGCAGACGGAAATACTTTTAAGAGAAAAGTTTTGAATACCGATTACAATCCTGACACTGCATACGTTTCTAGAGAAGATCGTCAGGAGTGGGCAACCATTGGTATGATGGGCAAACTTCGTATTCGCAAAGGGCAACCGACAGGTGATCGTTGGATTAAGATGCGTGATATATCAGACACTGTAGAAGAATGGTTAGTAAGGTAGGAGAATAGTATGGCTGGATATTTAGGCGCAAGCCCAGTACCACAAACAATACAAAAGAAGCAAAGCTTCACAGCAACAGCTTCTCAGACAACCTTTACCACAACTGGGTACACAGACGGTGCATTCATAAACGTCTATCTCAATGGGGTGCGGTTGATAAATGGTACAGACTATACAGCCACGAATGGTAGTGACATTGTTTTAACCACAGGTGCTAGTGCCAGTGATGTNTTAGACTTTGAGACATTCAATGAATTTACTTTAGTTGATCAGACACTTGAGACGCCTACGTTTCGCACCAGTGCTACGCTTAAGAATGACACCGAAGAAGATACTGACGGTGGCAGAGAAAGCACTCTCATATTCAAGGGTGAGCAATCGGGTGGTGAGATTAGCACACTGGCTGAGATCGAGGCGAGTCACGATGGCACTGCGGATGATGAGAAAGGGGATCTAATCTTTCGCACTAACGATGGCAGCGACGGAGCTAGTCCTACTGAAAGACTAAGATTAGACTCTGCTGGCACAGCTTTATTTGCTGAAGATATTGAATTAGTTCAAGCAAAAAATATTAATTTTAAACACCAAGCAGGGGGAACTTTAAGAGCAAAAATTTCTGCTGACAGTAGTGATAATTTAACTTTTGCCACAGGCTCGTCAGGCACACAACGTGTAAAAATAGACACTAATGGACAATTAGGTATTGGTAATGGTTCTGACACAACACTTAAAACTTTAGAGGTTCGTGGTGCGATTGCTATAAGTAATAGTAGCTCATCTTATTGGGTTGTAGATAGAGATGATAGCACTGGTGGTTTGACATTCGCAAATCAAAGTGATGAATATTTACAGCTTGAAACTGATGGCAGTTTGTTGATTAGCGATAAATCTAATGGAAATCTAACACAAAGAAATAATCCTGCTGGTTGGAATATTTTGGGTTGTTCTATTGGCGGCACTGAACAAGGTGCAATAAGCGCAAATACAACCAATACACATCACCGCATAGGCCGACAGCAAGACGGTAATATATTACAATTTCTTTCTGCTGGTGGTGATGAAGGTGGTATTTCTATATCTGGATCTACTGTTTCGTATAACGGTGGTCATTTATCACGTTGGTCAAGACTTACATCGAACAACAAAGATGCAAGTATTGTTAAAGGTACTGTTCTTACAAATTTAGATGAAATGGTAGTTTGGTCGCATGATGCTGTTGAGGGTCGAGAAGCTTACACAGAAGAAAACGAACAGTTAAACTGTATGGCAGTATCATCTGTTGAAGGTGATGCAAATGTTGCTGGAGTGTTTGTTAATTGGGATGATGATGATGATTTCAATGACATGAATGTAGCAATGACAGGTGATATGGTCATTCGTATTGCTCAAGNCACAACAGTTGCTAGAGGTGATTTACTTATGTCGGCTGGTGATGGCACAGCCAAACCTCAAGGCGATGACATTGTTCGAAGTAAAACAATAGCAAAAGTTACATCAACAAATGTTAGCCACACATATGATGATGGTTCGTATTTAGTGCCATGCGTATTAATGGCTTGTTAAGGAGAATAGTATGACCAGAGCTAGAGATTTAGCAGCATTTGTATCTAATGCTGACGGTGACATTAAGTTTGATACAGATACCCTGTTTATCGATAGCTCGGCAAACAAGGTAGGTATTCGGACAAACACACCACCACATCCGTTAAGTGTATTTGGTACTGGTGCTGGTAATGCTACTGTACAAATTGANGGTGAANGTGGTGCNGANCCTACAATTAACTTNCTTGCCAACAATGCNCAGCANTGGGCAATAGGTGTTGATGATAGTGATAGTGATACTTTTAAAATATCTGAACATAGCGCATTAGGTACAAATGATTATTTTAACATAGATGTTAATGGTCATGTAGGAATTGGCACAACACCAAAAAGTGATGCAGAGCTAATAACTTCTGGTGGGCATGGAATTGATATTGAATCTACTGCTCTTCCAAGATTGCGTTTTTATAACGGAAGTACTTTTAAAGGTGGTATAGAAGCTATTCAAACTGCTGGATCTATGGTTGCAGGATCTGCTGTAAATGATTTTGGAATAAGAAGCCAAGATGATTTATTGTTTGCTACTGGTGGCTCTACAGAACGTATGCGTATCGCATCAGATGGTACTATATCTTTAGGTACTACTTTATCTTTTGGTGGTAAAGTAAATGTTCATGAAGGGGGCGTTGGTGTAGGTGAAGCAGCAAGCTCAGGTTCTTATAGAAGAATGTATTGGAATAACAGCAATAATGAAATGCGATTCTGGAACGGCTCTAATGAAGCTCGAATAACTAGTGCGGGTGCTTTTGTTGATGCTTCTGATGTTAGTTTGAAAAAAGACATAGCGGATATTGAATACGGAATTGATACAGTAAAATCTTTGCAACCTCGTAAGTATAAAATCAAAGCTACAGAAATTGATGAAGTAGGTTTTATTGCACAAGAGATGGAGGCTCATGTTCCTGAAGTTGTAAAGTCAGGAGAGAATCCAGATGGAGATGAGCAAAAAGGAATAGCTTACGGTCAACTTACTGCTGTTCTTACTAAAGCACTTCAAGAAGCAATCACAAAGATTGAAACACTTGAGACAGAAAACACAGCAATCAAAGCAAGGCTGGATGCTTTAGAGGCTTAGTATGGATGGTTTACCAAAAGTAAGCATAGGGATAATCGGAGTAGTGATACTTCAGATTGGTGGCTTTATTTGGTGGACTGCACAACAGGCATCAACAATATCTAATCTTGAGTCTACTGTTTCTCAGCTATCAGCACAGTCAGAGGTGCAAGATAAGGTGAATATGCAACGCGATATACTTGCCAACTCAATGCGGCTTGATGACATTGATCAAGAGATTAATGATTTGTGGGATGACACTGAGATGATTTGGGATGACCTTGAGGGGATGACATCTCATATGATGGAGATTATTAAGCTACAATCTAGGATTGCTATCTTAGAAAAAACTGTGGAGTTTACTAGAAAAGATGGAATGTAGCGATGGTCGATCCCTTAACAATTCTTGCTGGTATCAAAACAGGATTAGCTGCTGGTAAAACAGTAGCTGGTTTGTCTAAACAAATCGGTCAATTCTTTGACGCAACTGACCACGCTAAGAAAACGCTACAGAAAAAAGGTGTATCAAGCCAAAGTAGTAATGCTACGGCGTTGGATCGCTGGGCGAAACTTCGACAGGCTGCGGAAGCTGAAGAAGAACTCAAAGAATGGATAACTCAAACGTATGGCAGATCCAAATACTTAGAACTTCTCAAGATTAGGAGAGAGGTTTTAGCAGAGAAGCGTGAGGCAGAGGCTCAGGCGAGGCGTGAGGCTATAGAACGCCAAGAGATGATGGTAACCATAGCTGGAATCGTTGTGCTACTCCTGTTCTCTGCTGTGGGTGCTACGGCCTATTTGCATTATATGGGCTGGATTGACGTTAGAGACTGGATGAGGTGAGATTAGTTGAAGTTAGGTACAACAGGTGGGTTGTGTATACAGATGACAACAAACTGGTTATACAAGTAAGTGATAGTAGAATAGCAAGGAAATTTTTAGATGGTGAAGATAACAGCAAATGCGATAGACCAACTGAAGATACTACCTAGGTTGGCCTTTCTCTGCCAAATAGTTTTAACTTGGAAAGTTTGTCTTTGGTTTATGACGCTCGATGACCCAACAACTCAACAGAGCGCGTTCGTATCGCTCGTCACTGCGATGCTTTCAGCATCTTTCGCATTGTGGTTGGGCAAAGAAGCTAAGACAGATAGGGTAGACTAATGATTGGGATACTTCAAAGCGTAGCTGGGTTAGCTACAACTTACATTGACAGCAAGGCAAAGGTGAAAGCAGCTGAAGCTGAAACCAAAATGAAGATTGCTACTGGTGAGATTAGCTGGGAGCAAGCAGCTATCGAGGCCAGCGCAGACAGCTGGAAAGACGAAGCTTGGACTCTTTGCTTCATAGCTATAGTGCTAGGATCATTCGTGCCTTGGCTACAACCATACATGAAGCAAGGCTTTGAGAATCTTCAGGCTGCGCCGCAGTGGTTCAGCTGGGCAATGTACGCCAGCATAGCNGCNAGCTTNGGTATCAGAACAATGAAAGGATTAAAGAAGTGACATTTAAATTAAGTCAAAGAAGTTTAGATCGCCTCGAAGGTGTTGATGACAACATGGTAGCNATTGCAAAGTATGCNATTGGTATTACCAAAGTTGACTTTGGCATTCCNCATTTGGGTGGTCTTCGAACAATGGAACAACAGCGTCAGCTTGTAGATAAGGGCGCATCTCAAACGATGCGATCAAAACATCTTGAAGGAATTGCAATAGATACAGTAGCTTACGTAGGATCAAGGGTATCTTGGGAACTCAATCTCTATGATGATATTGCGGATGCCATCAAGCAAGCGGCAAATGATCTTGGCATTCATGTGCGCTGGGGTGCTGCTTGGCACATCAATTCAATCGGTGAATACGAAGGCACAATGGAAGATGCAATGAATGAGTACATCGATCTTCGAAGGTCGCAAGGAAGGCGTCCGTTTATAGACGCTCCTCACTTTGAACTTTCGGTCTAAGCTTTGGTGCAATGCTTCGTGACGCTACGTCACTTTCTAAGCAAAACATCTGAACGCCTTGCGCCATATGGTATAAATCATCAGCTGCGTACTGCGCTTCATAGCAAGTATCGTAGTCTTCGAACCAGATCATTAACTCTGTTTCTGTATTGCGAAGCTGATAAACTAATACGAGTGCGGTAAAGAACTCCATCACATATACTTCTTTACTGTACTCATGCTGACTCCCACGATCTTTGCGGTAGATCCTACGCACCAGTCTTTGCTNAAAAAATATTTTATGTCGTCAATCTCTCGTTCAGTGAGGGGGCTGTTNCGCCATCCCTCACCAAACGTTGCAGCTCTTGGAGTCTGCTTTGGCTTACTACCGCTCGATAGCTTGCCGCGTCTTTTGTGTACGTTCATNTTTCCCTCCACTTTATACAACCTTTGGTTGCATAGTTTAGCATCTTGTATCATTTGTTCCAGTGCTGTCATTTGTTTTTCCTTTGATAAAAAAGGCCAGCCCCGAAGGGCTGGCAAGTTACAAGAGAGCCGCGAGGCTAACAGGCATGTTGAGCAGTGTGAGCGTACTCTCTTGGAGAACGTTCTTCTACTTAAAACGGTATCTCATCAACAGGCAAGGAATTATTTGCCTGTGGTTCATTTTTGTTTTGCGGATCAGAGATTGCGAATGACATGTATGGTTTGCCATCTTTCATTCTTCTCCACGCTGCCAGTCGTTTGTCTGTATATGGTGCAGACCAAGGCATTTGCTTGTCTGCTGTGTCATACAATTTACCAGTGTAATCTGGCGCATTGTCTTTGGCGTTGTCGTTCTTAAACATTACGCCAACCTTTTCGTACACTTCCATGACTTCCATGCCAGACTGTGTGACCCTACGTACTACAGTGTACTTACCGTCACGACCTTCCACATTCATCTTGCCTTGCAATATCATGTTCATGTCTTCGAAGGGTGGGAATGCCACGCCATCATTTGTATTATCGTATTCTGCCAAGCTTCTGACTCCTTTTGTTTAGTGTTGGTGAGGGGTTCTTGGGAAACCTGCCCCCTCGCTCAGGTGTTACAACGCACTACGTATGGTATATCAAATACGAAATGCGGACTCCCAAGAATTACCAATTNGTATTATTACTAGCTACTGTCTTAGGTCGGGGTGCGTCACCCGAATTTGTGGGGTTCGGTGACGCCCCCNTTGACGCTTGATTACCATCGTCATCTTCAGCTGGTAGNTTGAGAAGAGACATGATGCCATAACGTCTAGCATATGTAATGGCACTACCCAACCCCTGCATATCATTCTTGCCTAACACTAGNGGAATGGCTGTCACAAAACTCTCGCCACTCTCATGCACAAGTTCTGTTGTGATAGTCATGCCATGTTCATTCTGTGTTGATCGATGGATCAAAAGAAAGCCATGCTTTGCTAGTGGCTCAGTGACTGCTTCGATCACGCCTTCGAGTGTAGCGTACTTGCTTCTGAAGTGTGGGTTTGTGCCACTCTTTTTAATAGGTTGTATTGCTGCACGTGCATTCATGAGCAGCTTGATAATATTTGTTTTAGTTTTTGTAGTCATTTGGTTCTCCTTGTTATTCTTTGTTTCGGCCTTGATCAATCCATCTTTGCCTAGCAACATTGTAGGCGCATTGATCAACTACTCCTAATGGTCGCCAAGGTGGATGTTCGTATCCTGTTAAAACATCATCGATACTTTCACACTCCCAAGGCGTTGGTATAATCTTATCTTTTCTCCTTGTCTTATTGTACCAAGGTTTATGTTTATAAATTAAAAGTTGTTCATTATCATAAGCCTCCTCTTTAGTTTGAAATGGTTGATATAAAATCCATGCTGATGTTGTGAATGGTCTATCATTTCTGAAATGTTCCATTATTCTTTTTTGAACATTTTTAGAATGACCAATATATGCTGCACCTAATTGTCCCTTTGGTATAAAAGCATAAACACCTATCATGATTTTGTTCTCCTTGTTATTCTAAGATGTCCTCGCTTGTCACGCTTGACGGTGAGTTGGTCGCAGTAAACTTCTCGTTCGTTATCACCGACCATTTGCTTGAGNTNNTTCTCAGCATTCTTGAAGACTCTGTTTTGTTCGTATCCGTGAATGTANGTAACGGCTGCGTCAACGAACTGGTTGTCGGTTGATGCATCTCGTGTGACCATTTCATCCAACGGAATGGATAGTCTTGATATTGTGGGCGTCTCAATGCCAACTGGCTGTTCATCGCGTACAACATAACCCCAGAAGTCTGACACCACTGCCCACATAGAATTAAAATACTTTTCGTCATAAGCGACATGTACACACTCCCAACTACTGTTACCAAATATTACAGACAGATAAGCACCCTCTGCTTTTGCCATGTGACAATACAATTGTATCTGTGGCATGTATCGATCCAACATCTTATCCATGTTGTAAAAGTTGTTGGTGTGCTTGGCTTCAATAATATTTCTNTCACCTTGTATGGCACCATCGATTGTGCCTTTNACTGGCACAGTNCCAACGGTTCCAGTAAACTCACGTTGATGTGCCACGACAGCTTTTGCTTCGTGCATGGCAAACCATTTGAGATTAAAGTTTTCAGTGTAGTTACCTAGCTGAACAGGTAGGTTGCGTAGTAAAGACTCTGGTTCTTCACGACCTGTTTTTATCTTCCACAGTTCTAACCAGTAGCCTTCCATAATTTTGGTGCAGTCACTGCCACCAATGAAACCTTTGCGTTCCATGTTACGTTCTCCATTTATTATTTTTGTTTTGTTACCCTACCACAAATGACAGGGTAACAGATTGTGACGTTACGTCATTTCTTTTACTTTTTCATGCTGAGTCATGAGTTCGAGCAGCATGATGTCAGCTGTATCACCACTGTAAGTTTCGCGTAGTGACTTAGCGTATGCATTTCGATGAGGTTCGAGATCGCTTTCCATGATTAGATTTTTATCAATCATTTCAATAGCTTCTCGACCCCAAAGATAATTATGACCAACTGGTTTACGTTCGAGGATACGTTCGGCCATAATCTTGAGAGTGTCAGGAGTCCAGTGCATTCTGGTTTCTCTGCGCTTCTCTCTGTCTTTTGCATAGATTTCTGTCGGAGTTCGGCTCAAGCTTTGAGACCAGACCTCATCTTGTACAGCACGAGTTAATGATTTCATTGTGCAATCCAATACTCTTTGACTTTCTTTCCGCTCTCGACCTCAATGAATTGACTGTCGATAACACAACCAGCTTGCTTGAGATCAGATATTCTTGATGCCAAGCGAAAGCATTTAAATTTTTCTAATGCTTCGATTGCTGTGATGGTGTGACCATCTTCAAGATGTTTCTTGATTAGTTTGTTCTGAGATTCCATTGTTGTTCTCCATTAGTTGTTTGAATTGATCACCAGTCATTATGACCAGCGTTTGCGGAGTTCCTCTCCGTCTTTTATAAAAGGCAATGTCTCTGCCTTCTAATACTTTGAAGGGGCTAGGGAAGTTAGATGTATCCCTATACTTTACCTCACCTACCAATCGATGTCCGTTGATGTCGAGGTGGATGTCCCCTGAATACTCGCCTCCCAAACTTCCTGAGAGGGGGACGCGTTTCGCTTCGATCTTCGCTTTGATTTTGTTGAGCCAATCGACAAACCACTTTTCATGGTATGTTCCTTTTGACTTGTTACGGTTTGCCATCTGTCCTCCTCATAGCAATGGAGACACACATACCAATGTTTCTCCATCGATCTTCCACTATTATTTTTTAGTATAGCAACAAACCATTCCGTCTTACTTTCGCAACTGACGCACGTTATTGTTACTGGTTTTTTTCTTGACCTCGATGTCATATCCTAATGCCTCCAGCCAACACATAAGAAAGAAACCAGACGGCACTCTCTTGTGCTGCTCCCATTTGTGAATCAAAGATTCGGTACAGCCTATGATGTTTGCCAGCTGCGGCTGGCTTAATCCTTGTTCATGTCTCGCATCAATAAGCATTGTAATCATCTCATTGTAATTGTGAGACAGTCTTGTGTTAGGCAATTAGAAATTAATATCCTCTTCTTCATAATGAATACCAATACCTTGGCACTCTTCACAAACTTCAGTGGCACTATCTACGTATCCAACATCTCTGTCAAATCCGTGAGGTTTGGGTACATCATACTCGATGTACCCGTCACCACCACATTCTTTGCAGGGTTTAGTAGGGGATGTCGTCATATAAGTTCTCCTGACCTCGTAAATGTTCTTCTTCCCAGTTTCTGGTAGCACGATCTACGAATTTGTCCCAATTAAAATTTGGATTGGTGCGTTTGAGTTCGTCAGCAACTTGCTGAATGCCAGTCGCCCAACTCATGTGTGGCATGATATAATCCGCAATAAACTCAAAGTCCCTGTGTGTAAATTTAGGTGTTGATCTAGGCATTAGTCCATCCTCGCTACATAATGTGTTTGACCAGTAGNAATACTTGGNCCTTGCAATGGAATACCCATNACNGAATAAGGATAAAAGTAAACTGTACCAGCNTCNGTTTCCCATGTCATGTATGGTTGCATTGGTGGGTCTTCAGGGTATTGATAGATACCTTCATCATTTATTGTGCCACCCATTTCTCTACCTTTGATACCCATACCAGCACGAGCTTCGTACTGAGTATGAAGGTGTTCGAACAGAGTTATGTCAACTCCCATTGCTTTGCGTAAGTTCCATTCCATAACCCAAAGCGGAATCAATCCACCCCAAGCCATCAAGTCATGGCTTGTCATGTCTGGGTATTTCTTTTTGTTGTATGTGATTATCATTTGTTATGCTCCTTCCAAGCTAAATCTTTTTCAATGTCATCAAACACTTTGCGTAAGTGTGGATGTTTCTTTAAAACCAATTCGATTATGTCTAAGGTCACGGACTCTGCACATTGCAAGGTAAACTCCCACATACGCTCGTGTTCATAATCCAATTTTTGAGGATCGATTGTTGTTTCGTATTCATGGTCAACATATTGTTGTGCTGCTTGTTTGATGGCAGTGAACATGACCTTCTCCTTAGTCTATTGTTGAGGTTATTGTGATATTGTATCGGACATAATCTTCAATCATGTCATTAATTTCTGAAGTATATTCTCCGATATCAAAGGTTGATGAGTCATTAACTTCAGACTCTTTGAAGCCATCAAGCTTGGCATCAATCATCTTTTCGATTTGTGGTTTCAACATCTCGAACAGAACTACTGCTAATCTTGATTCTCTCTCTGTCAAAAAAGTATTTGTATTTGAGTCAGCCATTTTACGTTCTCCTTTCATGGCAAAAATCCCAGCTATTTACTGGTGTACGTTTATTGTTTAGCTCGAGCCGTTGGCTCGAAAGTGACCATGCGCCAGCAAAGCTGGCATAGCATGGCACACTACTTTGACATCAAAGATGTCAGACACATCAAGGATGTGTCAAGCGGTGCGAAGCACCGCGAAATTTTTGGGAGGGTCGAAACCCTCCCTCAATTTTAAGCTGTCAATGCTTCGAAGTCTGCGACAATTGCCGCCATTTCTTCCGACATCTCACCGTCAACCGCATTAGCTGCAACGCTAGTGTACTGCGTGCCTGTTAGCTTCTTGTAAGCTTTCTGTGCTGCTTTCAATTCTTCTTGCATTACAAGCAAAGCAAAGTTTTCTGCCTTGGCACTTGCAACACTAGCCTTGAAGTTTAGTGTACTGATCTCATCACCTACGCAACGCGACTTGTCACGCTGCGCCCATCGCTTCGCGTTGGCCTCGCGGTCTTGTTGCTTCGGTATCCAGAACTCCAAGTCTTCTATTTCCCTTCGAAGCTTGCGCTCCGCGTGGAAATAAAGACTGTCGATATGGTGCCAGCCTTCAGACTTGCCTTCTGTGTTAGAGCTACGGATATATAGCTCTGTTGGGTTTGTATATGTTTCAACGATTGCTTTTACTAGATTAGACATTTTACATTCTCCTTATGTTTTGATTCTAGCTCATCTATGTTTGATCCGACCCGAAGTGAGGGGCTGGACANNANCGACANNNAATGNCCATGGTTCGNAGNNCAAGGGCNCGCANCNNNNATNCNNNNTTNNGCTNGGGTTCTGGACNTTNNATGACGNTNGTGGCCAGAACCGAGCTTCGTGTTGGTTCAAACCCCCCCTTGAGGGGGGCAGGGGGGTGGCATACTCCTCACTCGCGTGAGCGAGTGGCACTCTCACTATCGCGTTAGGGATGGAAGCCCGAAGGGTCAAGACTCGATAGAGGCTTGATTCACGACAGCCCGACCCTCTTCGAGGGAACGCCCTGTCAATACTAGATATAGTGTTAGACGTTAGGTAACGACACAAGTGACGCCACGTAACAGCTTGACAGCTGTACCTATTTTGGTGTCCAAATGGGGGGAGAGAGGGAGAGGGGGGTTAACAGAGGAACACAATGTCTGATATTCTAAATACTAAGAAATTGACACCAAAACAGGTGGCATTGGTTGATACACTCGTAGCAACAGGTTGCACTGTCACTCAGGCCGCCAAAGAGGCGGGCTACGCCAAGGGTGATAGCGGTCGCGTCACTGCTAGCAAGGCGCTTCGTCAGCCTCATGTGCAACAGTATATGATGCAAAGAGTGACAGAGCAGTTGGGAATGAATGCTACGATTGCTGCTAGTAGGGTGATGAAACTTGCGACAGGAGCGAAGAGTGAGTATGTGCAGCTCGAAGCGAGCAAGGACATACTCGATCGAGCGGGATTCAAACCGATAGATAGATCGCAAGTACAGGTTGCTGGTGATATCCGTGTGAGCATAGATCTAGGGTAGACCCCCTCATAGGTTTGCACACATCACATAGAACTGTATGGGGTTCAAAACTTACACGCTGGTTACTGTTACTTCTCTTCCCCCAGCATTTTTCTTCTACAAAGTATTTTGTGCGTTTGAAAAAATATTTTATTAGTGTAAAGGTGACTTATGATTAATATGGTCGGACACTTTTTTAGGAGACTATGGAATGGCAAGAACTCCAGCTTGGCAGAGGAAAGAGGGGAAGAATCCGAAGGGCGGTCTAAACGCAAAGGGTCGAGCAAGTTACAAGGGGGGAACGCTAAAGCCTCCAGTGAAAAGCGGAGACAATCCTCGAAGGGCAAGCTTTCTGGCAAGGATGGGGGGAGCCAAGGGGCCAGAAAGAGACAGCAAGGGAAAACCAACTCGTCTTCTTCTCAGCCTAAAAGCGTGGGGAGCCTCAAGCAAAGCGGACGCAAAGGCAAAGGCCAGAGCGATAAGTCGAAGAAACAAAGCAAAAAAGGCTAGAGCGTAATGTGTACTCGCGGTCAGTTGAAAAGAGATAGAAAGCCTCGAAGGAAGTTAGTTAGCACTGGGCTTAGAAAAATTTATCAGGTTGAGAAGTTTGCTAACAAAAGAAACATGAGTGTATTTAAAAGGTTTGGCAAGAAAGATATATCTGAGATGCCAATGAGTGCAGCTGCTCGAAGAGCNAATAGGATGCAGCAGACTGCGAACAATCAACGTAGAAGTTTATTATTAGGTGGAGAATAGTTATGCCAATGGGTAAAGGTACATATGGTTCACAGGTTGGAAGACCTAAGAAAAAGAAGTCAATGTTAACTGACAAGCAAAAGACATTGCCGCCAGCATTAAAGCGCAAGATTCTGAAGGCTAAGTCTAAAAATGGCTAAAAAGAAATCCCTATTAATTACTAAAACAATTTCAATGGATCAATTTAATAAATTGTTAAAAGATTTAAATGACTTTGCTGATCAAAGAGTAGATGACGGAGTAAAAAGAAAAGGTAGAAGTGATTTATTTTCAATTTTACAGCGTCGAGGTATAGGGGTTAAAAAGTAATGTCTGAGAAGGTTTCCATATCTCCTCTACGCAGAAAAGCGACTTTNCTAAAGAAGCAGATTGANAAGTTAGAGAATGCTGCTGGCGTTGGTCTTGCTGACAAAATGCAAAAAAGTGGTGAGCGTTTTAGTTCTAAAGGTAAAAGCTTATTAACTAAGTTTAATATGAAAGTTATTAACACTCTTCTTGATTTAAGAGAGAATCAGCTGGTAGCATCTCCTCGATACAATCAGTTAAGAGATGATTTAATTAATGTTCAGGAGCAATTAAGTGGCAGTAAACGCGGCAGGTAATTACACTAAGCCTAAGATGAGGGCAACTTTGTTTCGTAGAATAAAAGCAAGGGCTACCCATGGTACGGCTGCTGGTCAGTGGTCTGCTCGAAAAGCGCAGCTTCTTGCCAAGGAATATAAAAAGCGTGGTGGTGGATACAAGTGAAGAAGCCGCAAAAGTCATTATTAAACTGGGGAAAGCAGAAGTGGCGCACCAAGTCTGGGAAGAAGTCTAGTGAGACAGGTGAACGGTACTTACCTAGCGCGGCTATTGCTGCTCTTAGTGATGCTGAATATGCAGCTACAACCAGAGCTAAACGAAAGGGTAAGGCAAAGGGTAAGCAGTTTGTGGCTCAACCGAAAAAGATTGCTAGGAAAGTAAAGAGATTTAGAAGTGCCTAAAGTTGGAAGAAAAACTTTTCCTTATACAAAGGAAGGTATGATAGCTGCTAAAGAATACGCAAGGCAGCAAAAGAAAAAAGGCTTAGACTCAAAAATAATATCTCCAGTAACTAAGTCTGGTTTAAGAAAAGTACAAAAAGGAAAATAATTATGGGCTGGATAATTGCAAACACTGGTGAGTTTTATGATGGGGAAACCCATGAACTTGCTGGCAAAACATTTACTGGTAAAACAAGAACCTCTGAGTCTCGAAGGTTAGAGTGGACTAATGAAGAGCCTAAGAAAAAAGCACCAGCAAAAAAGAAACGTGCTAGGGATGCCAAGGGTAGATTAAAAGCAGACGATCCTTCTACGCCAGATATTAATGAGGCTTGGGAACAGTGAGCTTTGTAAATACTTTGAAGCCAGAAGAACTTACTATGCTTCGAAGGATTGTTAAGAAGGTACACTTTCAATACTTTGATATGAAGCATGGCAAGTCTTTTGTGACAAACAAAATGATAGACAATGTGATAGAAAACATTGGGCCAGAGGCAGTCGAGAAGATGATTAAGTCTGGAGTTGACAAGGGGCTGCGCTAGTGGTCGATTTTAAATACAAACCAGACGGTGAGATCCTCAAAAGCTTTATGAAAGATAATACTTTCTTTCGTGGCATTCGAGGTCCAGTAGGGTCTGGCAAATCAGTGGGGTGTTGCGTTGAAGTATTTCGTAGAGCTTTGGAACAAGAGAAAGCACCAGATGGAAAACGAAAGTCACGATGGGCCATTATACGAAATACAAACCCACAGCTACGAACTACAACTATTAAAACATGGCTTGACTGGTTCCCAGAAAATGACTGGGGAAAATTTACTTGGTCAGTCCCTTACACCCACCACATCAAAAAAGGTGAAATAGATCTTGAGGTTATCTTCTTAGCATTAGATAGACCTGAAGATGTAAAGAAACTGTTATCACTAGAACTAACAGGTATCTGGATAAATGAGGCAAGGGAAATACCTAAGTCTATTATTGATGCTTGTACCATGCGTGTTGGTCGTTACCCTTCTATGCGTGATGGTGGCCCCAGTTGGACAGGTGTTATAGCAGATACAAACGCGCCAGAAGAAGATCACTGGTGGCCTATTATGTCTGGCGAAGTGCCAATCCCTGATCATATTCCAAGAGAACAGGCAAAAATGTTAGTCAAGCCTGACAACTGGGAGTTCTTTACTCAGCCATCTGGGATGCTCGAAGAGCGTGATGAAGATGGTGAAGTAGTAGATTACAAACCAAACAAGGGTGCTGAAAACAAAAAACACATGCTTGCCAACTATTATGACAATCTAATAAGAGGTAAAACAAAAAGCTGGATTGATGTCTATGTTATGAATAGGCTTGGCACTATCCAAGATGGAAAGCCGATATACCCAATGTTCGCAGCAGAAGTACACATAGCCAAAGAAGAAATAGCAGTCGCGGCTGGCGCACCGTTATACGTTGGCTTGGACTTTGGGCTTACCCCAGCGGCTACACTTGGGCAGAAGATCAGAGGTCGCTGGCTCGTCCAGTCGGAGATAGTGGCCTTTGATATGGGGATTGTTAGGTTTGCTGAAGTATTGCGCGAGGAGATCTCCTCCCGATTTTCTCAAGCATCTGAGGTGTATATATACGGCGATCCCGCTGGGGATTTTAGAGCGCAAACAGATGAGAGTACTCCCTTCCACATCTTGCGCGGTGCTGGCTTGAGGGCATTCCCAGCCCCTTCAAACTCTGTAGACCTTCGGTTGGAAGCTGTTTCTTCCCAGCTAACTAAGATGGTTGAGGGCAAGCCAGCATTTTTAATTGATCGAAGATGTCAGCAACTTATCAAAGGTTTTGAAGGTGGTTATCAATATAAGCGTATGGAAGTAAGTGGCGAAAGGTATGCAGATAAGCCAGACAAAAATATGTACTCTCACATTCACGATGCCTTACAATATATGATGCTAGGTGCTGGTGAAGGTAGAGCTTTACTTAATAGTCAAAAGCCAGCTAGACCTGTGATTGCTGGTCGTAACTTTGATGTGTTTAATAAAAAGCCTGTCAAACAAAAAAGACAAGGACTTTGGGCAAGAATGTAATTGTGCGTTGCCAAAACTCTTTTTCTCTGCTTTGAGGGAAATAATAAAGGAGATTACTATGTGCGGTAGAAAAAAACGTGATCCTCGAATAGATGAGGAACAGAAGAAAGCTAGAGAAGCTGCTGAAGCTGCAAAAGCACAAGCACTAGCTAAACAAGAAGAACAACGTCAAAAACAGTTAGAAGCTGAAAGAGAAGCTGCTGCTACTGCGGCTGCTACTGCTCAAGCTGAAGCTGGTAAAGCAGAAAGACAAGCTGAGCTAGAACGAGGTGTTCAAGAAGGTGAACTAACAAATACTGGCACATCTAAAAGCGCAGCTGCTATGCGAAGAGGTAGATCTGGTAGATCTGGTCGAAGAGGTAGACGTAGTTTATTAACATCATCAGGTGGTGGCATAGGTTATTACAGTAGGTTTCTCTAATGATTTTAGATCCAGTAGCAAAAGAATATCTTAAACGGTATGAACGAGCAAAGGCAAAGCGTACAAACTTTGTTGATGTTTTCGAAGAGTGTTATGAGTATGCGTTGCCGCAACGTGAGTCATTTTACTATGAAGTATCTGGTCAAAGACGAGATGATAAGATCTTTGATGAGACTGCCGTTGTAGGTGTTCAAGAGTTTGCTTCGAGATTACAGTCTGGTCTTGTACCAAACTTTGCTCGATGGGCAGACCTTACTGCTGGATCTGAAACTCCAAAAGAACAAAGAGAGTCTGTTAATAATGACTTAGAAGAAGTTACTGAGTATGTGTTTGAGATACTTCAGAACTCAAACTTTGCACAAGAAGTTCATGAATCTTTTATGGACTTAGCAGTTGGTACTGGTGTCTTAGTATGCGAAGAAGGCGATGCTATCAATCCTATACGTTTTTCCGCAATACCATTACCTCATGTCATACTAGACACTGGGCCTGATGATCGTATTGATCATGTTTTTAGAGAAAGAAAGCAGATACGATTTGACCAGCTGCCAATGCTATATCCCAAAGGAAACTTTAATCCTGAACTACAAGCTTTGATTAATAATAAATCCGATCAAACAACAACTGTGTTAGAGATAGTTTGCAGAAACTATACAAAAACAAATGAAGAAGCTTTCTTACATTATGCAATATGCTTAACAACNAAGTCTGTTNTAATGCAAAGAGANATGTCTGGTGTAGGATCTAATCCTTTTATTTGTTTTCGTTGGTCTAAGTGCGCTGGTGAAGTTTATGGTCGAGGTCCACTATTCAATGCACTAAGCGCAATCAAAACAACTAACCTTACTGTTGAGATGATACTTGAGAATGCACAAATGGCTATCTCTGGCATTTATCAAATGGAAGATGATGGTGTCATAAACCCTGACACAATCAATCTCGTTCCGGGCACCATCATTCCAAAGGCTATGGGGTCAGCTGGATTACAGCCAATACAAGCNGCTGGTAGTTTTGATGTGGCACAACTTGTTCTTGGTGATATGCGTAACAATATCAAACGTGCCTTATACAATGATATGTTGGGCGATCCTAATCGAACACCAGCATCTGCAACAGAGATTGCGGAACGTATGGCAGATCTATCAAGACGTATTGGTTCTGCGTTTGGTAGATTGCAAGTAGAGTTAGTGCAGCCAGTATTACAACGTGTTGTTCACATTCTAAAAAAGCAAGGTAGATTAGAAGTTCCTACAATTAATGGCAGAGAAGTTAAAATTAGATCTGTGTCACCATTAGCGCAAGCGCAAGCCAATCAGGATATTACTGCCGTGTCACGTTTTCTTGAGTTGGCAAACGGAGCGTTCGGTCCAGAAGCTATTAATGTATTAATTAACACAGAAGAAACCGCAGCATACTTAGCTAAGAAGTTTGGAATACCAGATAATTTAGTACGAGATGAGCAAGAAAGAGAACAAATTCTTGCATTAATGCAGCAAATGCAGCAAAGTCAGGCGCAAGCACCACAACCTATGGAGTAATGCTTGACTAAAAAAATCAATGTGGGTGTTGATGGGATACAGCGTCCACAAGAAAAAGATCAACAGATCAGTGAGAATATAGCCTCATTATTTGGCTCTGCGACAGGACAAGCAGTCTTGCAGTATCTAAGATCAATTACTATTGAAATGGTAAATGGCCCAAATGTAACTACGGAAGAACTGCGCCATATGGAAGGTCAACGATATTTAGTTGGTTTGATCGAAGCTCGTATGGCACATGCACATAAGGTGAAAGACAATGGAAGAAAATCAAGTAAGTGAAACTACAGAAGAAACGACTGAAGAAGTAAAAACTGTTGATAGTGTTACTTCGGAAACATCTGAACGACCAGAATGGTTGCCAGAAAAGTTTAATGATCCAGCTGATTTAGGCAAAGCATACAAGGCTTTGGAGTCAAAGCTAGGTGAAAAAGAAGACGATGTTCGTAATCGTTTAATGGAAGAACTTAACGAACAAGCATCTGAGGGTGTGCCAGCATCTGCTGGTGAGTATGAACTCCCTGATTTTATTGATGAAGAAGAAGCTCTTGAAAGTGATATGCTAAAGAACTGGGCAGATCATTGTCATGCTAATGGATATACCCATGAAGAATTCCAAAAGGGTATTGAAATGTATATGAATGGCATAGGGGAAGAGCCTGATATGGATGCAGAAGCTGCACGATTAGGTGACAACTCTGAAGCTAGAATAGAAGCTGCATCTCTCTTTGCTAATAAGTTTTTTCCAGAAGAGGCTTTGCCAGCAATAGAACGTATGTGTGAAAGTGCAGATGGTATTGTTGCTCTTGAGGCTATTATGGATGCAATAAAAGACCCAGCTGTAACAGAGCAAGGCAGTATTGCTTCAAACTTCAATGAGGTAGAACTTCAAGAAATGATGAAGGATGAGCGTTACTGGTCTCCAGCAAAACGCGATATGAACTTTGTCAAACAAGTAGACGAAGGTTTTAAGAAACTCTATGGATGAAGTAAAGATATTACAAAGTGGGTCGTATTATATGACCCCTTTTTATGAACATCATATACCTGAGATATATTCTATTTTACATCCAGAAACAGAAAGAGAGTTATCAAACCTTGGTTATTCTACTATTTTTGAAGCTTTATGCGATCTGCAAAGAGATTCTGAGGTCTATATTGTAAGAGACAAAGAGTGGAACATTATGATGGCAAGTGGTGTGTTTTTTTCTGAAGAACCACCACAACTCTTTGCATTATTTACAAAACACATAACAACAAACTTTAAGGGATTGGCACGAGGGTCTAAGTTATTAATGTCATTCTTAGATCAGTCATACCCTGATTTATCTATGCAAATAGCAGAAGAATATGAGTCAATGTTGAACTGGGCAGTGTGGTTAGGCTTTGAACCTGTTGGCTTTAGTGATTGGAAAAATATGCGATATGTTGATTTTGTGCGTTGCAATCCGAGTCAAAATTGTGTTTCAGATAAATTATCAAGGCCTGTGATACACTGAGAAGCCCATTTGGATACCTTCGTTGAGGATGTAAAGCAGACACCCAAGATGCCGTAAACTTAACTTAGGAGACTTAAAATTGGCTAATACAATAGACCAAGCCTTTATTAAGCAGTTCGAAACCGATGTGCATCTTGCATACCAGCGCATGGGTTCTAAACTGCGTAATACCATTCGTTCTACGAATGTGACAGGCAATGTTGCTCGATTCCAAAAGATTGGAACAGGGACAGCATCAACTAAATCACGCAACGGTAATGTCACACCAATGGAACTTGCACACACCAATGTGGAAGTAACNATGTCTGACTTTTATGCTGCTGAGTACATCGACAAACTTGACGAGTTGAAAACAAANATCAACGAGCGTCAAGCTGTTGCCGAGAGTGCTGCTGCTGCATTAGGTCGTAAAACTGATGAGCTTATCACAACAGCTATGGATGCTGGTGCTAACTCTACTCAGTTGCATGACACATCATCTGCCGTTGAAAAAGCAGACCTATTGTCTACATTCGAGACATTTGGTTCAGCTGACATTCCAGAAGATGGACAGCGTTATATTGCTATGTCCCCAGCTGGTTTTGCTGATTTGTTCAACATTAATGAGTTTGCTTCAAGCGACTTTGTTGGGCCGCAAAACTTACCGTTTGCTGGTGGTATGACAATGAAAGAGTTCTTGGGCTTCAAGATCTTCTCAACGTCTGCTGTCGCTGGTGGTAAAAACTTCTGCTATCACATGAGAGCAGTAGGTATCGGTGTGAACTCAGATGTTCAGACTGAAGTAAACTATGTAGCAGAAAAAGTATCGCACCTAGCGACATCAATGATGTCAATGGGTTCAGTTGTTATTGATGACAACGGCGTATACGAATTGCTAGATAATAACTAGGAGGGTTAGAATATGGCTTATAGTGCAAGCGGACTAACTCGTATTGGTGGTGGTTCTGGTGTCAATCTATGGCATTACACAACTACTGATACTATCGCTACAGTTAATACTGCTGGTTATTTCAACGATGCAATCGGGATGATTCGTTCTCTTGATCCAATCGTTGCTGTTACATCAACAGGTGGCACACCAGTTATGTCTATAGTTTATGCTAAAGATGTATCTGCAACCGCTATTGACGTAACTGACGGACTAACAGTTACAGCGACTGACAGTGACTAATAGGTTGGGGCTTCGGCCCCACCTTTCTTTGAGGATTTAAAATGGCAGTTTCAAGCACACCAGCACAATCGGCAGTAGATGTATGTAGTCGCGCTCTTATTCTTGTGGGGGCTGAACCTATTACATCATTTGATGACGGTAATAATGAAGCATTAATTGCTTCAAACATGTATGAAGACGTTGCTCGAGCATCGCTTCTAAATACACGCTGGCGTTTTTCAACTAACCAAGCAGTTTTAAACAGACTATCAGATGCACCAACAGGTAGATTTGATGCAGCCTATCAACTGCCAAGCGGTTGGTTAATGACACATGTTGTAACTGTAAATGACACACCAATAGAATATCAAACCTATGGTGATAAATTATTTTGTAATGAGGCAGCTAGTTCGGAGCTAGTATTAGATTTTACCTATCGAGCAAATGAACAGGGATGGCCTTCATATTTTACTATAGCTGTTGAGTATGAACTAGCTTCTGTATTTGCTGTTAGTTTGGCAAGAGATCAAAGCCTTGCACAGCTTATGACGCAGCAAGCAGCTACATCTATGATGAGAGCAAGAAACCTAGACGCACAACAGCAAACAACAAGGAAACTTTCAACAAGTCGGTTTATTACTAATAGGCGAACATAATGCAGAAAGTACGAGTACCATTAACAAACTTTGCATTTGGTGAAGTAAGTCCTTCGTTATATTCAAGAACAGATTCCCCAGTTTANAATCAATCTGCACAAAGACTTAAAAACTTTTTTATTAGATCTGAAGGCGGTGTNATNAAAAGATCTGGTTTAAAATATGTTTATGAGTTTGACACAACAATAGATGAAACAAAAACACAGCAATGTAGATTGTTGCCTTTTATTTTTTCTGATGATGAAAGATACATTATTTCTTTGGAGAATGCCAAAGTAAGAGTGTTTCAGATTAGTGCCACTACTGGTGCTGTATCTCTTATTCAAACAATTACACAAGATATTAATAGTGCTGCACTTAAGTTTGATGATGATTTCTTACATGAATATACATATGCACAAGCTGGTGATGTTATGTTTATTGCTCATCAAACTTTTATGCCGCAACAGATTGTTCGAACAGGCTTAACCACATTCCAAGTTGAGTCTTTTCAGTTTGATCAAAAGTCAGATAACAAGCAGATCTATCAACCATATTATCCATTTCAAGGTGCTGGTGTTACTCTTGATGTGGATAAAACAAGCGGTAATGGTGCAACATTAACAACGAGTGCTGCATATTGGGATACTACATCACCATCAAAACATGTTGGCACTACTGTTCGGTACAATGGGCAAGAGATAGAGATTACTGGTGTTACTAGCTCAACCGTTGCAACAGGTGACATACTTGATGCTTTAACAATAAAACTTAGTCCTGACTCTCTTCGAACAAACAATAACTCTAATATTGTAGAGGTTACACTTGTTAATCATGGTATGTCAGTTGGTGATTCAATAACATTTTCTAACTGTGATACTGTTGGTGGCATATCTATTAGTAATCTTAATGGCGCAAGAACCGTTGCTAGTATTATAAGCGATGATGTATTTACATTTACAGCTGGCGGTAGTGCTAATGACTCTGCATTAGGTGGGGGTACACCAAGCGTAACGACTCATGCACCAACAACAACTTGGGATGAACAGTCATATTCTTCACTTCGAGGGTTTCCAGCTGCTGTTACATTCCATGAAAACAGGTTGGTATTTGCTGGCACATTAGCACAACCAGACAGTATTTGGTTTAGTAAGGTAGCTTCATATTATAANTTTGATGTTGGNGAAGCAAANGANAATGAATCAATTCANCTNACTGCTGCTATTGGTGAGATACAACAGATACGACATATTGTTTCAAACAGGGATTTGCAGATCTTTGCTGCCTCTGCTGAGATGTTTGTACCAGCTTTTCAGAACCAGCCAATTACCCCAACAAATGCACAGGTTCGAAGGCAAACACCATTTGGTTCTGGTTTTGGTAGGCCACAATCAATCGATGGCGCAACTATCTTTATACAAAAGGGTGGGCAGATTGTTAGAGAATATTTGTTTAGTGACAGTGAAGCTGCTTATGTTGCTAACCCAATATCTACTATTTCTTCGCATCTTATTAAAACACCAATAGAACTTAATACTTTATATGGAGCCTTGTCTCGATCCGAGAGCTATGTGTTTGTTATTAACAATGATGGCACAATGGCTGTGTTTAATACAAACAGAACAGAACAACGTGCTGGTTGGGTAGAGTTCGTAACTAATGGTAAGTTTCACTCAACAGTGACAATCGATGATCGTGTGTTTGCCAATATAGAATATGATCTTGGAGATGGTACAGATAAGATAATACTTTGTGAGTTTGACTCTACATTTAACTTAGACATGGCAAAATCATATACTGGTTCTAGTGGTGTCTTTGATGTGTCTTCTGAGTTTAATAATGGTGCTGTTCTTAGAGTAGTAAATGGTAACAACTACATTGGTGAGTTTACTGTAGCTAGTGGCAACATTGATGTATCATCTGTTGATGCTACACTTACATCAGCTGAGATTGGGTATAACTTTGATGTTGAGTTAAAAACAAATCCAATAGATGCTCAAGTAACGAATGGTCCTATTACTGGCATACCAAGAGGCATTGGCACTGTGTATTTAGATTTGAATAACACATTGGCTGTTAAGGTGAATGACTCAGCATTAGTTATAAGAAATGTCACAGATGATCTGTCACAACAACTGTCACCTTTTACTGGCAAGAAAGAGTTTAGATTACTGGGATATAGCGCAGATCCTCAAATAACAATAACACAAGATGCACCATTAGACTTACAAGTTAATGGTTTAGTAGCGGAGTTGATATTCTAATGTCGTTTTTTCAAGCTATAGGTTTAGGCATGAAGTTAATTGGCGGTATGCAAGCCGCTAAAGCACAAGAGCAAGCTTCAAAAGATAATGCTGAAGCGATGGTAACAGATCGTATTCGAGGTGAAGCTCAAGCAGCACAACAACAAGTAGCACGTTATCAACAATACTTTGATGACATAGCAACAAACGAAGCAATGCTGTTAAGAAACAGAGACTTTGATCAAAGTGTTAGAGCTTTCTTTGATGAGCAAAAGACTGTTACGTTTGATGACTTAACGGTTATGGCAAGTCAGGCTAGAATGGAATCAAGNAAACAAACTGTTGCATCACTGTTAGAAATAGAACGTGGCAAGAACCAAGCAGCCGCAACACGGATTAGAACTTTTTCAAGTTTTGCATCTGGTATGCACGACATGATGAATACAAAATTTTAGAGGTTTATTATGGCAGTCATTCGTAGAACAGTAAGCGTAACAAACAAACGAATTGGCGTTAATAACTTTGACACTGGTGCTGATCAAGTTGGCCTAGCAATTGCTGATGCTGGTGAGATGATAAGAGATCGAGCATTTAGAATAGATGCTCAGAAAGCAGAAGAAGCTGGTGCTGATGCTGCATTGTCTGTGGAGTCTCAAAAGTTTTTACAGTTTGATGCAGAAGGAAAACCTATTGCATTAGAAACACCAGAAGGCTTTGGTCGAATTGCTAGGGAATCTTTTAAAAAAGTAGCTGAAAGACGTTTTATTGAAACTGTTGATAAAGATCTTCGAACTGAATTTGCAGAACTTTCTGTAAAATATGATCGAGATCCTCTTGGATTTGATCGAGCAGCTGAAGCTTATTTAGCTGGTTTGCTTACTGTAGATACTAATAATAAGTTTCAACAACAGATATTAGACATTGGTGCTGATATAAAGGAACGTGCCAAAGTAAATATTTTAAAGTCTGAACGTAATCGTATAAGACAAAATGCTGCTCAACACATAGCTTCAGAAACTCAAGATGCAAAAAACTTAGCTATTGAAAAGGCAAGGCTGGGAGATATTGATGGTGCCAAAGATATAGCTGAAGAACGCAGACTTGCGACTCAAGAAGGTGAAGGTGCTGGATTTCAAATAGGATCATCTGATGTTGTAAAAGATGATATTAACGGTGGTATAGCTGGTGCATATTTATCAGCAGAGTTTCAAAAGCTTTCTCGTCAAGATAGAATAGCAATTATTCGAGCAGCTGGAGTTGGTGGTACTAATGTTGTATTATCAAAAGAAGCTCAAGTTGTTTATGATAAAGTTTCTAATTTAATAACACCAAGCAATCAAGCTGGTGTAGTTGCAGAGTTAAGATCAAATAATTCTACGATAACATCTGATGAAGACTTTGCTCTTCGTGCAAATAAAATTGCTGCAAATGAAAAGCTTAATAACTTATTGCAAGGTTATGATGATGTAAATTTTGCATTAGAAAATTCTTATATAGAAGAAGCTAATAGAGCGATTAATACACCAAAAGATTTTGATGTTATTATTGGCGGTACATATACTCAACTTGAAGCTCGAATAGATGAAATAAAAGATTTAACATCTATGGTTGAAGGTGATGGTAAACCATTAAACACTCAAACATCATTAAACATGCAAGAAGAAGCAAAGAGAGCTTTTATTACCCCTTGGCTCTTGAATGCAGCTGCTCAAGGCGAGCAAGATGAATTAAAAAAATATATTTTAACTGGCACCCATAATGGTTCATTAAATAGCTATCAAGTTAATGTAGTTGATAAATTAAAAGAGTTTGATTTATTATTACCAACTGATGTCAATGACAGTGCTGTAAAAACATTATTAAACACAGATCTTGGTAAACTTGTTGATCAACAAAAAGAACAACAACTAAAAGTAGATCTTAGCAATGAAGCTTATGAGTTATCAGCACAACTTGCTGGTGGATTTACAACAACAAGAAACGGTGAATCTTTTGAAGAAATATTTTCAGACAAAGTTTCTAAGTCTGGGCTTGATCCAGTTACACAAGACGCTCTTGGAAAGATTGTACAGTTTGGAGCTTTGCGCGGTGAAATAAATGGTATTGCTTCTGGATTGTCTTCTTCTCAAATAGAAGATGTTATTGATTATATTGATTCTGATGGTCAAACAGACATTGATGAGGGAGTTACCAAAACACTTGCTGATAAAATATTAGCTGAAAAAAATGAAGAAGCTATTAATGCTGGTGCAAAACATCTTGAAGAACTTAGAACTAATGCTGTTAGAAGAGAGGCTGCTGAAGCTGCTGAATTAAAATATCAAGAAGATCTTCAAGAAGTAATATCTGGTCAAAGAGACCCTAATAGTGCTGACTCAAGAAAAGTTGTAGATGAGTTTAATATTAGAAACGGTATTGATATTTACAAACCTGAGACTTGGCAAAACAACCCAGAAGCCATTCA
>FUFK010043864.1_pt1 | contig 32764 bp, 35 predicted proteins | sample 1021851 | NCBI WGS metagenome assembly FUFK01 (sample SAMEA51879418, study PRJEB19060) | metagenome | reverse complement strand
TCCGGAACAATTACAGTAGGTTTACCAAGTGCTGCTCAGATTACAACATCATTAGGTGTTGGTGGTGGTTCAACAAATGGTGTTCAGATATCTCAAGGTGCTATTGCTATTAAAAATGGTGGTACACAATCATACATAGATTTTTATTGTGAGTCTTCAAATGCTCACTATGCAAGGTTACAGTCAGCAGCACACTCGGCTTATTCAGGTAATATTACACTTACCTTACCAGCTTCTACAGGTACACTTGCATTAACTTCTGATGATATTACAGGTACAGCAGCAGTTGCTACTTCTGTAACAGTATCAGCAAATAACAGTACAGATGAAACTATATTCCCTGTATTTGTTGATGGTGCTACTGGAAGTCAAGGATTAGAAACTGATACAGGCTTTACATATAATCCTAGCTCTGGAAACTTAACTATCGGTGGTGAGTTATCAGCAGCAACTTTAGATATTTCAGGTAATGTAGATGTAGATGGTACACTCGAAGCTGATGCTATAACAGTTAATGGTACAACACTTGCTGAAACTATTTCAGATACTGTTGGTGCTATGGTTAGTTCTAACACAGAAACTGGCATATCAGTAACCTATGATGATAGTGATAATACTTTAGACTTTGTAATTGGTAGTGATGTTATTGTAAACTCTATGATAGCAGACGATGCGATTGATTCAGCTCAACTTGCTGATGGTTCAATTGACACAGTTCACATTGCTAATGACCAAGTTACCGGTGATAAGTTAGCTAATGATATAACTATTGCTAATGACTTAACAGTTGCAGGAAACTTAGTAGTTACTGGTAGTACAACACAAACAGGTTCAACAGTATCTAACTCTAATTTTCAATCACTATCTAATAATAATAGTGGTAATGCTACAGACTTTGGTTTCTTTGGTAAGTATGTAGAATCAAGTACAACTAAATATGCAGGTTTGTTTTTTGATGCTTCTACCGATAATACCTTTAGATTATTTGTAGACACACAAACAGAACCTAGCACAACAGTTAATACAAGTGCTACAGGCTATGCAGCCGGAACATTAGTAGCAAATATAACAGGTGATGTAACTGGTAACGTATCAGGAACAGCAGCTACAGTTACAGGTGCAGCTCAATCAAATATTACAAGTCTTGGTACACTTACCACACTTACAGTTGATAATGTAATTATTAATGGTACTACTATTGGGCATACAGACGATACAGATTTAATGACTGTTGCTGATGGAGTATTAACAGTAGCCGGTGAAGTTGATGCAGTAAGCTTAGATGTTTCTGGAGACATAGATGTTGATGGAACTGCTAACTTAGATAATACAGATATAGATGGAACTTTAAATACTTCTGGTGTAGTAACATCACAAACCTCTGCAAACATATCTCAAGTATCTTTAACAGATGGTACAGTATCTTGGGATGCAGCAGCAGCAGCTAATGCTTTCTTATTACTAGAAGAAAACTCTACAATATCTGCACCAAGTAATGCAGTAGAAGGAGCTATTATNAGTATTGAGGTAGCNCAACACGCATCAAGTGGACCNTANACTTTAGCATGGAATGCAATNTTTGAGTTTGCAGGAGATACAAATCCTACTCAAACTGCTACAGATGCTAAGACAGATATTTATGCCTTTAGATACAATGGTTCTAAATGGCAAAACATAGGTATTACACAAAACTTAACACAAAGTTAATATATGGAAACTCTGCAAAGAACAGCTAATAAAGGTAGTGTATCTACTGGAGAATATAGTATTACTAATTCTGTAAAACTTGAAGATACAAATACAGAGTATTTACAAAGAGCTGCTTCGGGAAGTGATGGTGATAGAAGGACTATGACTCTTTCTATGTGGCTTAAAAGAACAGGAATAGGAAATGACCATATATTTTATTCACAAGGTTCTCATGTAAGATTTAGATGGAAAACATCAGATTATTTTAGTTTAAGACTTGCAAACGGACATGAGTTTGAAAACGAAAGTAGAAAATTTAGAGACCCTTCGGCTTGGTATCACTTAGTAGTTGCTATTGATACCACACAAAGCACAAACACTAATAGAGTAAAAATTTATTGGAATGGAGTGCAAGAAACAACTTTTGATACAGCACAATATCCTGACCAAGATGAAGAATTAACACTTGGTCAATTTAGTTCTGTCACAACACAATTAGGATACTTTGTTGAAAGTCATTATGGTTTTGATGGCTATATAACAGAAGTCAACTACATAGATGGTTTACAAAAAGCACCTACAGATTTTGGTGAGTTTGATAGTACTTCAGGTATTTGGAAACCTAAACAATACACAGGCTCATATGGAAGTGAAGGGTTTTTCTTAAATTTTGATGATTCAAGTTCAATGGGTGCTGATTCTAGTGGGAATGGTAATAATTTTAATTTAAATAATGTGGCAGCAGCCGACCAAGCAACTGACACACCAACTAATAATTTTTGCACACTTAATCCAATAGTTAATTTTAAATATACAACTAATGGTATAACAGAAGGTGGAACAGTTTTTGGAGATGATACAGGTGGTGGTGTTGGTGGTGCTTTTGGAACTATGGCAGTAACAGCAGGTAAGTGGTATTGGGAAGTAAAACTTGTTGACCAACTAAGTCATTATATAGGTATAAGTGCTGTTGACGATGGTGATAATGTTTTATCTTCAAGCGACCCACAACACGAAAATTCAACTTTTAGATTTAATATAAGTGCTGCAAGAGCAGAATATGTAAGTAGTGGCTCACAAACTTATACTTCATTAGATTCTATGTCAGACTTTCATAGCACAGGAGATATTATAGGTATAGCTTTAAATATGGATAATAATCAAATAAGTATTTATGGTAATGGCACATTACAAAGTGGTTTAGCAAATTCTAGTTTAGCAGATGCAGCTAATAAAATGGTAGTNCCTTTTCATGGAACTATTAACGATGAATGTCAATATAACTTTGGTGGCTATTCAGCATGGACACCATCAAGTGCAGCATCTGATGCTAACGGATATGGTACATTTGAGTATGCACCACCATCAGGATATTACGCTTTATGCACTAAAAACTTAGCAGAGTTTGGAGGTTAAATGGCAGCTTATACAACAATAGACGACCCATCAGCACAATTTCAAGTAACTACTTATACTGGCACCGGAGCAAGCCAAACTGTTACTAATGGAGGTAACTCTGATTTACAACCTGATTTACTTTGGATAAAAAATAGAGGTGCTGGGTATGCACATGCACTATTTGATTCAAATAGAGGTTTAGGCTCAAGCAATCCAAATATGTTTGAAACTAATACAAATGTTGCTGAAAATAATAATCAAAACTGGATTAGTGCAGTAGGCACTGATAGTTTTACTTTAGGAGTTAGTGAACATAATATATCAAACTCAGGTAGCACATATGTAGCTTGGCAATGGAAAGCCGCAGGTGGAACAACTGCAAGTAATACTGATGGAGATTTAACATCTACAACGCAAGTTAATTCTACAGCAGGTTTTAGTATTGTAACTTACACTGGTAAAGACCCTATAGAGCCTTTAGATGTAGGTCATGGATTAGGAGAAGTACCTCATGTGATTATAGTAAAGAATAGAGATAGGTCTGCAAGTTGGGCTGTATATCATAAAGAGTTAACTTCTCCTGCTGAAAATAGATATTTACAATTAAATACTACTAACGCTGAATCTGCAAACTCAACTTTTTGGAGAAATGAAGCACCTACTACAACTGTTGTAAAAACTGGAGAAAACTCTAGTGTCAATGTAGCTAACGAGGAGTTAGTAATGTATTGCTGGGTAGAACGACAAGGCTACAGCAAGTTTGGTAAATATATAGGTAATGGAAATGCAAATGGTACATTTGTTTATACAGGTTTTAAACCTGCTTTTATTATGACTAAAAGAACAGATACAGCAGGTTATCATTGGCGTATATATGATGCAAAAAGAAATTCATTCAATATTGTAAATGCTAGATTAGCAGCCAATAATGATGATGCTGAATATTCAGGCACATCAGGTAATGAACATGCTGATTTTTTAAGCAATGGATGGAAATGGAGAACAAACGCATCTGACCAGAATGTTAGTGGTGGCACATACATCTACATGGCATTTGCAGAAAATCCATTTGTAACATCAACAGGAATCCCAACAACAGCGAGGTAAATTATGTGGGCATTAGTAGAATCAGGTAATGTAAGTAAAATATATACAAGACCTACACAATTAACAATAGGAGATATTAAATATCCCCGTAATATTTTTGAGCTTTGGTCAGAATCAGAACTTAAAAGTATAGGTATTTATACAATAGTAATTGATAATACAAACTTAAAAGATTCAAAGTATTATATAAATACTAATCAATCTTTTAATTTTGCAAGTGATACAGTTACTGCAAGTTATGGTACAGCTACAGCTAAAAATATGGCAGATACTTTATATACTGCACAAGATGAAACCGATGGTCTTGGTACAGAAGGTGAAGTTAAAACTAAAGGTTTGAAAACTTTACACAAAGAAGTTATTAACTCTCAAGCAGGTGGTATACTAGCACCTACAGACTGGATGGTGGTTAGAGCTACCGAAGGTGGTACAGCAGTTCCTAGTTCTATTACAACTCAACGAGCTGCAGTAAGAACTAAGGCTAATGCTATGTGTACACAAATAGATAATGCAGCAGATGTTGATGCTTTAGCAGCTTTGTATGTATACAACGATGCAACCCCACCAGTAAGACCTATTGGCGAACTACCAACTGTAGGTTAATATGGAAATATCACCTTACATAGTTTGGAATGTTTTAATAACTTTAGTACTTGCTCCTATCTGGTTTCAGATTAGGCAAAACGCTACAGAGTTAAAAAGACAAGACATACTCTTAAATAAAACTCGTGAAGAAATAGCAAAAGAATATGTTACTAAATTTGAGTTGCGTGATGGTATGAAAGACATCATGGATAGAATAGAAAAAATGGATGAAAAGCTTGACAAATTGTTTGAAGTTAAGTAAAATATAAATGAAGAATAAAAAAAATTCAAAAGCTCCCCTTTTATCTATTCTCATATTAACTCTACAAAAACGTAGGAAAAAGAAGAATGGCAAAAAAAAGAAAAAATAAAAGAGATATATATACAACTGCTGGTCGTGTAGATATGCGTAATGGTGGTCGTGTTAAATTATGGCATGGTGCAAGACCTAATCCTAGATTTCAAAGAGGAGCAAGTGAAGCTTATGATAGCTATCATGTACAATATCCCACTAGGGCAGATTATGAAGCATCATTGATAGGTAATACTACAGGAGGTAATAAAACTACTGTCGATTCTTTATCAGCTAAACAACCTATATCTGAAGAAAAACAAGCAAGGCTTGATGAAACTGCAAATTTAATTGGACAAACTGTACAAGGACAAGCTCCAGAAGCAGCTATAATTCCAGATGCTGTTCAAGTAGCTGGAGATATACAGCAACAAACTACAACAATGGCTGCACCTACCTCAGTTACAGCTACACAAGCTACACCGGTTGCACCAGAACAAGTAACTACAGTACAAGACACAGCACAAATTTCACAACCTCAACCAATCCAAGCTGCTCAAATGACAGCAGCTACTATTGACCCTACAGCCCAAGTTACAGCAGCACAAGGTAGACTTTCAGACGATGCTGTTGCACAAGCTGCTGGAGTTAATCGAGTAGCTACAATAGATGCAGCAGAGGTTAATATACCAGAAGGAGCTTTAACAGAACGAGTAGTAGGGACATTAAGTGAAGAAGCAAAATCAACTGCTGCTGTTAATGCTGGAAGTTCGTTAGCTAGAATAAGTAGAGCACGACAACAATTATCTAACGCAGGATTATCAGCTTCTGAAATTAATCAATTAGGTAATGACCCAACTGTATTAGAAGCTAGACTAGCAAATTTTGATGAAAGTCAAAGAGGATTAATTGCAGGATTACCTCAAGAAGCTTTAGTATCAACACAGTTAGATTCATTATTAACAGGTATTGAAAGTGGTAACATACCAGCTTTTGCTAGACCTGCTGTAGCACAAGTAGAACAGATGTTAGCTTCAAGAGGACTAGAAGCTTCTACTGTAGGTAGAGATGCATTAGTTAATGCTATTATACAATCAGCAATACCTATAGCCCAATCTAATGCTCAAGCTTTACAAGCAAGCATAGCTCAACAACGAGGGATTGAAGCACAAGAAGCAGAAGCAAATGCTGCAAGATTACAACAAACAGCTCTTAAAAATGCTGATAATGTGTTTAGATTTGATTTAGCACAATTTAGTGCTGACCAACAAACAGCTTTAGCTAATAGTAAATTTTTACAAACTGTTGGATTAAGTGAAGCTACAATGGAACAACAAGGTGTAGTACAAGATGCTATCTTAATGTCTCAAGCTAATATAGCAGAAGCTAATTTTAATCAAGCAGCACAAATACAAAATGCCAAAGCATTTTTACAAATGGATTTAACAAACTTAGCAAACAATCAACAAGCAAATGTTTTACAAGCTCAACAAAATCAACAAAGAATATTAAGTAATCAAGCTGCTGAAAATGCTGCTGCTCAGTTTAATGCGACCAGTCAAAATCAAACAAATCAATTTATGGCTGGGTTACAAACTCAAGCAAATCAATTTAATGCATCACAGTTAAATGCTATGAAACAATTTAATACAACTCAAACAAATGCTGCTGCTGCAAGAGATGCACAAAGACAAGCTGAGTTAAATAGATTTAATGCACAATTAGCAACGCAAGTAGACCAGTTTAATTCTCAACAAGACTTTGCAAGAAATCAATGGAATGCACAAAATGCTGCTGTTGTTGAAGCTTCTAATGTTCAATGGAGAAGACAGGCTAATACAATTAATACTGCTGCACAAAATCAAATTAATATGTCAAATGCTATGAATGCTTTTAATTTAAGTTCTCAGTCATTGTCATTTTTATGGCAAGAATTAAGAGACCAAGCAGATTTTGATTTTAGAAGTGTAGAAAATAGTAGAGCACAAATTACTCAATTACAAGCGACAGCTATTGCTAATGAAGGAGCACTCGCAGAAAAATCTAATAGTACAACAAGAGATTTAATTAATTTAGTAAAAGGCATAACAACAAATTATTATGGGTCGACAGCTACTCCTGTTCCCGATGATGATGATGATGATGAAGGAGATGATTAATAATGGGTAAACTTAGAAAATTTGGTAAAAAAGTTTGGGGTGGTATTAAAAAAATTGGTAAAAAAATTGGTAAAGCTTTTAAAAAAGTTTTTAAAGGTGTTAGTAAATTTTTAGGAAAACTAGGACCCATCGGAACAATCGGAATGATGATAGCGATGCCCTATCTAGGCTCGTATTTATGGAGTAGTTTTGGTACGTGGGCAGGAGGATTACAAGGCACTATGGGTAGTGTTATGAAAGGTATTTATAAAGTAGGTAATAGTGTTATGGGTGCATATAAAAGTGTAACTGATGCTGTGTTTGGAACTTTAAAAAAGATACCTGTTGTTGGTGATGCATTAGAAGGTTTTGATAGATTTTTAGATAGAGCAAGAGCAGCTATTGGACTTGAACCCGGCTCTGTTCCAGTTATGAATGATAAAGAATTATCAACATGGATGAATAGTGAAGAAGGTTTAAAGTTAATGGGATATGAATCTACTGAAGCATTTAAACTAGCTAACCCAAGTTTTTTTGATGCAAGTGGTAATTTAACTTCTCAAGGTTTAAACTTTGGTAGAGGACACTCTGTTGCTTTTGAAGCACATTTAAGAGGTAAAGATATTTACAAAGTTAATGCTGATGGAGAATTTAATTTTAAAGAATATTCTAATAACTTTAAAAATGTTTTAGACAATCAATTCAATGGAACTATACAAGATTTTGGTGGTGCTTTTACAGATTTATCAACTGTTAATTTAAGAACCGGAACACCGGGATTAACTCAAGATTATCAAAGTGCTTATAAAGAAGCATATGAAAATGCTACTCAAGGGTTTACTGCTGAACAAATGAATAATTTTGATATGGAAGCTTTTCAAAAAACTTTTGATGCAAGTTATGTAGCTCCTACTTCTATTGAATCTCCTACAGGTGTTTTTGGAGAAAAAACTGGAACCACTTCATTTGAAGGTATACCTAGTAGATACAATGAAGTTGTTTATGATGGAGAAAAATATGTTACTGTAGAAGGTACAAAATTTGGCAGAGCAGCTCAAGGACCTTTACTCGGAGCTACAGCATCTGGTGTTGAACGAGCTGTTTTAGGAGATGAGTATATACCAGAGGGATATGAAATGGTTTATAATCAACCTGTTGTTCCGGATATTGTAACTGCTGAACCAGCAAGAACTCAAGTAGATTTTACAATGTCTAGACCATTTGCACAAACTTCAAATATGTTAGCTATGAATGGAATAACTCAAGTTCCTTTATTTGTAGCTCAACCTAGTGATTTACAAGGATTTGCTAATGGTGGTATTTATATGCCACAATTAAATTTACCAGAAATAACTGATTATCAAAAAGTATTAGGTGCTTAATTATGGAATTTATAAATAATTTAGAAATAAATCAACAAGATTTTTCTCCTCAAAAACTTAGGTTATTAGAAGGTGCATTTAATAAAGGAGTGCCGGGTCAGTCTTTAACAAATTCAACTGAACAGCCTTATGCATGGGAGAGACCTCCTGTTTATACTTCTGTGCCAGAAGCAGCCACAGCTATCTTTGCTGACATGACTGAAGAAGAAAATTATATTTCTTTACTTAGAGCTTTAAAAAGTGGTACAAGTGTTGTCGATATTGCTTCTGCTATTTTATACAGAGGTTTTCAATTAGGACAATTTAATCCAGATTTAATGCTTTTATTAATGGAACCAGTTATGTATATGATACTGGCTTTAGCTGAGAAAGCAGGAATAGGCGATGTATTAGGTTATGAAGGTGAAGCTCAAGAAGATGAACTTGACCCAGATGAAAAACGAGAAAGTTTAGATAATTTAAAACAAATGTTAACAGGAAAACTTGGTGGTTTATCAGCACAAACTATAGCTGAAGCACCAGCTTTACAGCAACAAGTTCAAGACTTTGCACCTACTGAAAAGACGTTAGGGTTACTAGATAGACCAGACGAAACGAATGAACAAAATTTACTAGATAGGAGATAATATGGTATCACCACAACAACAAGTTGGACAAAATATTCAAAGACGAATTAGAAAAGCTTTAAAACCTAGAGCAGCAGATGTAGGCATAGCTATTGTAGAAGGAATTAATAAAGGTTTAAATAATAGAATAAAAAATAATTTAGATTACATTGATGTTAATCTTAAAGATGAAGAAGAAAGATTTACTCAACTTTTTAATGATTATGATAGAGAAAAAAAGACTGTTGATGCATTAATTACAGAAGGTAACGGAGATTTAATCGAAGGAATATTTCGAAGTAATTTAAAATCTGTAAAGGATGCTGCTAGTATTACTGGATTAGAAGCTATTAAAGAAGGTGTGGACCAAGATAGTGATTTATTTTTAGCTTTAAGAAAAGAAGCAGAAGAACAAGCAAAGATACTAAACAAAAGACTTGAAGGTTATTCTAAATTAGTTACAAACTATGAACCAGAAACAGACGACCAAGCAGAAGTTTTAGAAATTTTTGCAGATGATGTAAAAAGTAAAGGTTTATTTCAACAACCTATTGTAGATAGTGTAACAAATCTTGCATTATCACAGAAAAATTTTGGTATTAATAATCCATTAGACGAGCTTGGTTCAATATTAAGAGTAAATGAAAGAGGTAAATTTGATTTATTAAAAGCATTTAATACAAAAGAATTAGAATTACAAAAAATTGTAGAACAAACAAGTAAATATAGAGTTTCTTTACCAACCTATGCAGGAAGTTCAAAGATACTTAGCGAGTTTATACAAGATAAAGAAGAAGGTACAGGTGGTACAAAAGTTAATAAAAAATTAGAAAAACAAGAAGAAAAATTTAATGCTATTGTTGCTACATCTCGACAATGGAGTAATTCCAAAGGTTTAGATGAAAAGGGTAAGTATGATTATGCATTTTATTTTATGCCCTTACTTGATGATGATTCAAGAATTATTCAATCAGAACAAAACAAAACAGCTAGTCCTGATGAACTAGCAGACTTTATTGCTTATTATAATGCTCAACCTACAAATGCTAATAGAAAATTAGAAAATGCAGATGAAATTGTTTCAATATTTTATAATTCTAATCAATTTGCAGGAGCATTTAAAGATAATGATTTGACTATTAGATTTAGTCAAGCATTTCCAACAACCTATATAACGAAAACAACAGGACAACAAATTGCTTATAATGATGCAGCAGACATACTTACATTACATGGTGGTGATTTTAACGCTATACCAAATCATTTAAAATCACAAGTTATATATGGACTTGGTGAAGGTGCTGTCCCTCAAAGCTTTACAGCAAGTTACAAAAATTTTGCTGTTAAAAAAGAAGATATTACTACATTTAGTGGAAGAGTAGATGCTGAAATTAACTCTAGTAATAATACAAGACAAAAACAACTCTATGGTCAACTAAATGGAGATGATAGACTTACATTTAAACTTACAGTTATTTCACAAGTAAAAAGATTAATAGCATCCGGTGGTTTAGATGAACAAAAAGCTATTAGAGCTGCTGTAAATATGCAGTTACTTGGTATACAACAAGGTAGTGATTGGGAATTATTTGGTTCTGTTTTTGAAAAAAAACCTAAATTTAATATCTATGACGAACTTTATCAACCACAACAATTTGCTACGTATATGCCAAAAAAAGACGCGTTTGAAGCTAATATATTTAAATTGACAGGTCAACGAGTTTTAGATGAAACTCAAATTAAATCTTATAATCAAGAATTAAATACTAATCCTATTTTATGGTATACTCCAGAAAGTATAGGAACAACACAACCAGAGTTATTTAAAGATGGTCAACAATTTTCATTAAACAAAGGAAACTCTGTTTGGAAATTTGTAAGCGACCCTGAAGATGGCATCCATTGGGTGTTACAATAAACTATTTTAAATTAATATGCCTTTAGTACCTATAGAAGAAGAAAAAACTTTACAACCTCAAACTGTAGATGAGCCTGTAACTTTAGGATTAATTACATCGCCACAGGATGATGATAATATTACTAACCCTCTTAGTACGGCATCTGATATAAATAAAAATTTACTATTATACCAATATGGCAAACCTCCTACAACAGAAGAAAGGTTAAATCAAGCTTTAATATCACAAACATTTGATAAACCTCTTACGGATGCAGAGCTTGGTTTAGTTAAAGAAACACCACAACTTTCTATATCAGATTTTAAAAAGAATCCAGAGGTTGTAGAACGAGCTATAAGAGCTATGAGTTATGTAGATGGAACTACATATGATGATGGTAGTAAAGCATCTGATAGATTTGTAGACTATGCAAGAGATGCAGACTTTAATTTAACTCATGGAGCTATTAGATTATCAAATATTCTTAGTCAACAAGAAAAACAAAGTCCAGAAGACATACAGTTTAGAGAAGATATAAGTTTTTTGTATAATGAGTTTTATAAAGTTTTACCAGATGGTAGATACAAATATGATGCACAAGGTTTTGCAGAAAATTTAGGATTAACTGGTGATATACTAGCAGGAGCATTAACAGATTTAGCAAACTGGGGAGCACTTCTAGCACTTCCTTTTACTTCAGGTGGAAGTGCAGGAGCAAGAGTTGCAGCAGGAGAAGCAGCGAGACAAGGATTAAAAGCTGCAATTAAACAAACAGTTAAAAAATCTTATGATGCAATACCAAAAATTCCTATTAATCCTCGTAGTTTTAAACAAACGTCAGCAGCTTTAGGAACAGAAGGATTTGTTTTTGGTTCAACAGACTATTTATTAAGACAACAGTTATTTGAAGAAGTTGATATACCGGGATACGAAGAGTTTTCTCCAACTGAAATGGCTATATCCGGTGGCTTTGGTGCAACTATAGGTTTAATACCCGGAGTTGCTATACCTGCTGGTTATAGGTATTTTGATGCTAGAGCATTAAGATTAAAACAAGCAGAAGATTCAGAACAATTTAAAAATATAATTTTAAACAAAGAACCAGAAAGAAAAGATGTTAAAATAATTAATCCAAATGAACCTGAAGCAACACCTAATCCAAATCGTAAAATTGTAACTTTAGAAGAAGCATCTAGTGAAAGTTTAAATCTACGTAACCGAGATGGTAATCCTGAATCAACTCACGTTGAACGAGTTGCTGATAAAGAAGCAGAAGTTTATCCTACAGAAATTTTAAGAACGGGTACTAGAGAGGTAGATATTGAAGACCCAGAAGTAGAAAAACCAGTAATAGGAGGTTTGCTGAGTAGAAAAAATTATGAAGAAGCTCTAAGCACTTATTTATTATTTGGTAAACCTACAACATATTCAAGAAGACTTGCTGAGATTGACCCTAACTTTGATACTTTTCTTAGACTTATTAGACATGATTCTATGGATAGTATTTTAGATAATCCTATTGCAGTTCTTAATAGCACAGCAAAACAACAAAGAAGTTATCAAGAACAAGTTAGAGATACAGTTGGTCCATATATGGGTCGTATGGTTAATATTGTTGAAGATATTCAAAACTTTGCAAGACAGCATCCTAGATATAAAGATAGAGGTAATTTTAGAGTTAAAAATGGAACAGCATTAAATAATGATTTATATGCTTTTTTAAATAGAGGTGATGTTCGAGGTGGTGTTCCTATTGAAGTTATTGAAGCTGGTAAAGATTTAAGAAAAATATTTGATGATGTAGAAAAAGAAGCAATTAATGCTGGGTTTGTTTTTCATAGTGTTCCTAATTTTTTTCCAAGATATTATAAACCAGCTAAACTTATCAAAAACAAACAAAACAAAGAAAGATTTGCGTCTCAATTAGCTAATGATGAAGACATGTCATTTGCTGATGCTCTTACAGCAGTTGACGATTTATTAACTAAAGTGTATGATGATTTAGACCCAACTATGGGTTCACTAGGACAAAGAAAGTATAAAAATTTAGATACGACTAATATTCAAGATTTATTAGTATCTGACATTCAAGCTGCTATGTCTATGTATTTAAATGGTATGGGTCGTAAAATTGTTAGGAAAAAAACTTTTGGCTTTACTCAAGAAGAGTTTGAACAAAAATGGCTAAATCAGTTTTTTGGTGGAACAACAAAAGCAACTGATGAAGTTACAGGAAGAGATGTTATTTTAGATAGATTAAAAGCAAGAGGATTTACTGAAAGTTTAATTGATACAAGTAATGTAGGTGAGTATACAAGACTAAACTTTTTAATTAGACAAAATACAAATAATCAAGCTATAGATTTAAATACTTTATTAAATTTAAAACCTAAAGACATAAAAAAATTAGATGATGTAGCTAATCCAAAAATGTTAAATGTGCATTTAAAACAATTAAAGAAAATGATTGATGAAACAAATGCAGAAGTATTAAGACCAAGTGATAGAGATATTATTAATAATGCAGAGGGAAATAATTTAACAGAAGTTATAGATAAACTTATAACGAACAGAATGTTTGCTGGAGATTTTATTTTACGACCAGAAAAAATAGTAGGTTCGTTTGAACCCTCTAATGTTATTTACAAAGGCACGTTTAGCAATCCTATCAAAAAAATGACTGATGAAAAAAGAAGGGTTCAAAAACTTTACGATTATATTATAGGTACTGGAGGAATTGCTCCCGGTGGTAGTACGTCTGGATGGAATGCAGCAGCTAACTCTATTCTATTAGCTCAAAGTGCAAACAAGTTAGGATTTGCAACAATCTCAAGTATTCCAGAAACATTAATTCCATTTTTAAAAAGTAATCCTACCATAGCAATGAAAGCTTTCTATAAAACTGTTAATGAGGAATCTTCACATATTTTTAATAATATAACAACTAAAGAAGTGTTTTTGCCAAAAAATGTATTAAAATCAATTTTTGGAGATGCAGATATGACTTCTGGTAGTTACTTACCTTTTGAAGTTGTTGGAAGAAGTGCAACACGACAAGAATTAAATCAACTTAATATGGTTTTAAGAGGTTCTTTAGCTGAAGCAGTTCAAAATTCTTATTCAGAAGGGCTTGGAGCTATATCAAGTGGACTTAGTTACAAATTTTATAGAAGTATTTTTCTAGACCAATATACTAAATTTATGCAAGTTTTTGCATACAATGCTGGTAAAATTATGATTTCTGACCATTTAGATGCATTAAGTAAAATGTCAGCTAAACAACTAAATTCTAAAAAAGGTCAAAGACTACGCATACCATTAGTTGAGTTAGGACTTGATGTTGACAAAGGAATTAAGTGGTACAAAGATGGAGCACAGGCAGATGACTTATTTACAGAAAATATCAGAGCTAGTGCTGCTAGATACGTAGATGAAGTTGTAATGAATCCGGGTAGAGAAATGGCACAAAAACCTTTATTTATGAATCATTGGTTTGGTAGAGTAGTATTTCAATTATATTCGTATCCAGTAGCATTTGGTAATACAGTTTTTAAAAATGCAATTAGAGATGCTAAACTTTCGCCATTAGTAAATGCTCCAAAAAATATGGCAGTTTTAACTTTAATGTTGGGAATGACTCGATTACAACGAGCTATTAAAACAGGAGGAGAGTCTTTAGAAGAAGATTATGATGGAGAAGCAATATTAAGAGATTTAGATTATATGGGAGTAGGTGGACCTTTAACACTTTTATATACAGCTAGTGAAAATCAAAAATATGGAGATAATGAGTTTACTGCGTTATTAGGTTTATTAGGTCCTACACTCGGAGGTGCAGTTATTGATGCTATAAAAACACCTAGACCACTATATGTATTTCAAAAAAATATACTGCCTTATAGAAATGTTCTTGCAAAAACTAATCCAGATTTAATTTTTAAATTTGACCAGTTGGTAAAAGACCTTGAAGATGTAATTGCAAATAAAGATTATACTGAGATTCAAATTAGACGACTAGAAGATATGGTTAATAAACAGCAAAAGGATGCTGGTATAACAGATTTACAAAGAGAACTAGACAGAGACCCAAAATTTGAAGGAGGTCCTGTAAGCAAAGATTTTCCAGTATCTGATGTTAAAGATATTGCTGCTGAAAGAATTAATCCTTTTACTGGAGAACCTTATCTTGAAGATGAGGATGAAAGAATACAGCTAAGAACAGGAGGAACTCCTAAACAAAATCTACTAGATAGAATACAAAATTATTTTACAGAAGAAGCTAGGAAAAAAAGACTTAAAGAAAAGTATGATAAAGAAGGTATTGATTATCGTATGACAGAAGATGGACCAGAAATCATTTATGAAGGTACAAACTTAGCAAAACAATTAGGTGTTAAAGGTGAACCTGAACCGGGACTAAGAAATGTTATGCCTGTTATTGAATTTGCAAGTATACTTGGTGGTAAAAAATTAGTTACAGAGGGTGCAGAAACTGTGTTTCAATCTGTTGCAAAATCTCGTATGCCTAAAAAAGTTTATCATGGCACTACACGAAGAGATTTAACTGAACTTAGACAGCCAGAACATTATCAAAGATTTGGAGTGTTTGCATCTCCAACCAAACAAGGAACAATAAAATTTACTGGTAACAAAGGTGCAATTTATGAAATTGATTCTAGTGATATTTCATCTCTAAAAAATATTTTACGTTTTAATAAAAACAAAGTTTTAAATGCTGATAAACCATCATCAAAAGTATTAAAATTAATTGATAAAGATATAGCTAAACTTAAAAATTCTAAAAAAACTGGACTTGCAAAACAAGAAGATTTAATAGATTTACGTGGTTTAGAATCTTTTAAAAGAGATATGTTAGACCCAAACAATTATATATCGGGTTATGGTCGAAGTGTAGATAAGTTTTTAAATAAAAATAATTATAGTGTTATTGAAACAACACCTACATTTCCAAAAGGAAATAAAACTCCAAACTATATTTTTACAAAAGATAAAACTGCAATCAATGATAAGTTTTTAACAAAGTCAGAAACAAGAATTAATCCTAAAACTGGTGAGCAAGAAAAAATATATTTAATTGAGAAAAAAGACAGAGTTAAATTAAATCAAGGTACAAGTCAACCAATGTTTGAAAAACGTATAAACAATCCTGCTGACTATCCTTTTTTATTAAGGGAAGATGGAAAAAAAATGACTCATAGAATGGCTGATGATGGTAAGATGGTATACCCAATGATTCAGTTACAAGAGGATGGAACTTTAAAAAATTATAAAAATGATTTTGATGGTGCAAGAGAACAAGCTATAAAAACAGGTAACTACAAAGTATTTGAGACAGAGTCTGAAGCTCAAGAATATGCAAGAGGTGGTTATAAAACTAAAGAATTTGAAGAGTATTATAAATAATTATGAACATAGAACAATGTAAAGCTGATATAAAAAGACACGAAGGCGAAGTCCTAGAAATTTATATGGATAGTTTAGGCTATAAAACTCTAGGAGTTGGTCATTTATGTCAACCACAAGACCCTGAATATAATTGGGTAGTAGGCTCACCTGTATCACAAGAGGTTGTTGATATGTATTTTGAGTATGACTTTGATAAACATTTGTATGAAACTATTCATGTGTTTGGAAGTGAAGAAGCATTTTACAATTTACCAGAGCCGATACAGCACGTCTTAGTTAATATGTGTTTTAATCTAGGTGGTACAAGACTTTCCAAGTTTCGCAAGATGTTAAAAGCTTGTTGGGAACATGACTGGGATGAAATGGCTAAACAAATGCAAGACAGTCGATGGTTCTATCAAGTCGGTAGACGTAGTGAAGAATTACAAGATATTGTGTTAGCACAGAGGTAATGTTACTTTATACAGAGACTCAATTAGAACAAGCTTACAAAATAGATTGTAAAGCTCGTACAAAAGTTGGTGAAAAATGGATTACTCTAGAAGAGTTTAGACCTTTGTACGAAGAACTTATGGAACATTTTATGACATCTTATAATGAAGGTGATATATTAACAGATGATGTTCCAGAATATTTAGTAGAATCCATTAATGAATTACTTGAACTAACTTTAATTTTAGATAACTGATATGTTTCCATTTGAAATAATTACAATGCTAGGCTCTACTTTGATAAGTAGTTTGTTAAGTCTTTGGTCGCAAAGAATGAAGGCTAAACAAGACGAACAAAAAATGTTATTACAGAGAGCAGAGATGCGTATGGAAGCAGTAGATGCTGCAAGAAATGTAGAGAACGTAGGGTTTCAATGGACCAGACGTATTATTGCGTTATCATCTATCTTTGCAATAATCATATTGCCAAAGTTAGTAGCAGTATATTATCCGGATGTAGATGTAACAGTAGGTTATACTGTATTCAATCCGGGATTTTTATTCTTTACAGAGGGTAGAGAAGTATTTGAATGGATAACTTTTAAAGGTTTGGTAATTACACAATTAGATACTAACTTAGTATCGGCTATTATCGGAATGTATTTCGGTGGTAGTTTAGTTAAAAAATAGGATAAACAATGAGTAATGGAGGATACCCACCACCGGGTAGATTTGGTGGCGATATGGACAGAAATGAGGTTGAGATTGACCTTAATAAGTTTATGGCTCTGCTTCAAGAAAAGTCTGAGTTAAAAGAAAGAATTAGAGAGTTAGAAGATATAAAGAATGATAACCCATATCAAAAACTTATCTTTGTTGCTCAAGCTGTAGATAGCTGGAGAATAATTCCTAGAGCTTTTCTAAGTGTGTATATGTATCTATTATACTACACTACGTTTTGGTTTATGGGATTAGAAGACCCTACGATGCAACAGTCAGGTTTAATATCGGTAGTTGTAGGAGCAGGTGCTGCATGGTTTGGCTTATATACTAATTCGTCTAAGTCTAAGGGGGACTTTACTAAAGGAGATAAATAAATGAAAAAGAGGGCATTATTATTTTTAGCTAGTTTGTTTGTGAGTGTAGGTTATGCAGACCAAACAGGCGATTGTACTGCTGGTACTCAGTATTGTGAGCAGAATAGTTTAGATACAACTAATACTACAACAACTACAAACACTAATACAAACACCAATACAAATACAAACACGAATACAAATACTAATACAAATACGAATAACAATACTAATGTTTCAACTAATACAAATACAAACGTCAGTACTGCAACCAATACTAATGTTAATACAAATACATCTAGCAGCAGTTCTACCAATACTAACAACAATAACAACGTCAATACGTCTACATCTACATCAACTTCTACAGTAAACTCTACTGTAAATCAAAATGTAAATAATACGACAACCTCTAATAATACGAATGTTAATACTTCTACAAATACTAACATTAATAAATCAGAGTCTGAATCTAATGTAAATACTAACAATGTAAATCAAAATAACAATAACACAGTTAGTAATAATACAAATAAAAACATTAACGAGTCAAACTCTACACAAACTATTAGGCAAGAGATTAAATCAAAAGCTCCACCAGCATCAGCTATAGCTCCATCTATAATGTCTTATTCACAAGACTTATGTACTACAGGAGTATCAGGTGCATTTCAAGGACAGGTGTTTGGTTTATCTGGTGGTAAAGCTGTGAGAGATGAAAACTGTGAACGTCTAAAGCTTTCAAAATATCTCTATGATACTGGGATGAAGGTTGCTTCTGTTGCTATACTTTGCCAAGATGAAAGAGTTTTTAAAGCTATGTCAATGGCAGGAACTCCTTGTCCATATGAAGGTAAGATAGGACAAGAAGCAAAAGTATTATGGGCAGCAAACCCACATAAACGACCTGATATAGAAGATGCTAAAAAAGAATATATTAGAAAATGTACACTAGAAGATAATCCTAATAGAGCAACGATTAAAAAAGATGTCGTAGGATTTGTAAAGAAAACTTACACAAGAAAAACCAAAACAGACAGACAATGCAAAAAAGAATTTTATGGCAACTAGCTGTTCTTTGTTTAAGTTTTAATCTATCTAGTCAGTACATATATGAAGGCAATCAGTCTTTAATAGATTTAACAAATCAAACAGGAACTACTAATTTAAATGTAGGTGACGACCAGTTATCATCAGCCTTTAATTTAGACTTTACATTTAATTTTTACGACCAACAATTTACATCTGCTCGTATGGCTACGAATGGATGTCTTCATTTTGGGTTAGGCACAGGCAATGTTAATTATACTAATTACTGTGGAGATTATACACCTGACCCTCTTCCACAATACAACTACACTCTGTTTCCGTTTTGGACTGACTTAATAAGAGATAATCAGTCTAAAATGTTAGCTAAAAATTTTAGCGATAAAACAGTTTTCGGTTGGTATAATTTAAAAGAATACAACAGAAACAATACTGATAATAGTTTTGAAGTAATCTTATGGACCAACTCTAGTTTTGATTTTAGGTATGGTGGTTTAGATATTATTCAGCATGATGTACTAATAGGAGAACAAAAAGACTCTAATACTTACTATCAATATTTATTTTATGATGAATGTAATACGGGAACTACTAACAGCTCAAGTTGTGTAAATGTCAACTGGAACAATTCTAGTTTTAACACACTTTTAGAAAATGGTGGCTCACTTTATGGTTCAGGTTCTGGTAATAATTTAAACTGTAGTAATCCTTTAAATGATACAAACTGTCCGGGATATTGGGAAGCTTATGATGATTTACAATGCGACCTAGACCCACAGTATGCACCCTTTTGTCGTGGTTATAGACAAGAAGAGTCAGTTGCATTCTTTGATGAAGAGATGGTTGATTATGGATTTGTAGATGAACAAGAGCAGTTTGCTACCGGTATATTTATAGACGAACAGTTTGGCTATGAAGACTTTGAAGAGTATGACACTTTTTTTGAGTATGACACTTTTGAAAATGATGAAGTATATTTGATTGAGCTTGAGCCTATAGTAGAAGGGTACGAAGAAATCTTTGACTGGGAAGAACCTTATGAAGAATATGTAGAGGTATGGACTGAACCAGAAGAAATATTTGTTAGTCTAGAACCAAGAAATGAATTTGTAGAAGTTTTTGATGTTGAAGAACTTATAAATTTATATGAATTTGAAACAATAATTAGAGAGGAAATAGATAATGATGTTAGACATGATGAAACAAACGAGAGAGAAAGCTTTGAAACTTTGGAAGAGTTGGAAGAGTGGTTTGAAGAAGAGTTGGAAGAAATACAACAAGCTGATGAAATTGACGAGAATACAGAAAGTCGTGAAGAACTTCTTGCCGAAGTCGAAGAAAACATCGAAGAAGAAAACACAGAAGAAAAAAGTTCAGTAAGAATGTCAGCTTTAGCAGTTGTAGCTAATACGATACAAACTGCTAGAGATAGTGTATACACAACAGTTCATGGTAACACATCCACAAGTGGAGTATCAAGTTCTGGTATGTCTAGCTCTGCATCGTCTAGTTCGACAGGTAGTATTTCTAACTCTCCAAGTATATCGGACCAGTTTAGTTCATCAACCACACAGACTAATCAAATACTAGACATGACAACAACAGTAACAACAAGCAGCACAGCAACAATGAGTTCTAATATTAGTAGTATTTCTACTACATCTGTTTCAGACAACACCACAACATCACAGAGTCTACAAGATACAATAGATGTATCAATTAGTAATCAAGCAGATGAAGATGTTCAAGAGCTAGTCGAAACTATTATCGCTGCTAATTTACAACAAGCACAAGAAGAAGTAGAAACTCAACAACAAGAAACAGGAGAGTATGGTTCAGAAGATACTATTATAGCATATATGTCGTTTGTTCCAAACTTTAATACGTATGCGACAGCTTACATACCTCAACAAGAACAATGGTATGAGTCAACAGATATATACTCTGCAAGTATTATAAATGATAATATTGAAGCGTTCTACGGATTAGCTGGGCAAAGCATACAAACTTTAACAGAGATAAAAAACTTACAACCAAACTTATAGGAGGACATTATGGATTGGTTACAAAATAAAACAACACAGTTTATTGCATTGATGGGTATTATTGGAACTCTTGCAGGGTTTGGATATACCGGAGCTACATATGTTAATAGAATTGAAAACCTAGAAACAAAAGCTCAACAGGCTAAAGAAACAGATGATGGTTTAGGGGAGATTGAAAAGCGTATCGAAGCTTTAGAAACTTCTGTATCTTATATAAACAAAACCATTGATGAAACTGTTTTACTAAAACTTAATAATATTGATGCAGTTAAGTCTGACTTATCAGGCATGAAAGCTGACATCGAAAGTGTTAAGACTGATATAAAAATATTTAAAGAAGAAAATAAAAATCCATTAGCCGGATAATTATAAAGCTTTCATCTCTCTTTGTAAATAGTTATGTAAGGGTTGGAGTTTATCCTTACCCTTACGTAATACTGTTTTAATTATATCTCTCTCATCTATAGGAAACAATTCATCTACCATATTTTCTGGTAGCATACTAAACTCGGTAACAATTTTATTATCTCTTGTAAGTAAGACTTTGAAACTAACTAAGTTAGCTTCCGATTTGTTTATCATCTTGGTTCTCCAAAGGTGTAAAGTTAATTTTATCTTGCCTTCCTCTTAGTCCTGCTTTCATATAAGAAGTAGCTCTACCCTCAAAAAAGTTTTGATGCTCAACACCCATAACTTCGTCTAGCCAAGTTAAAGGGTTTTCTCGCTGGTCATAATTAGTCTTTAATCCAAGCTGTAGTAATCTTCTATCAGCTATATATCTATTATAGGCATACATATCTTCTTTTGTTAGACCTTGTATATCTCCCATTTCAAATACTAAATCTAAAAACTTATCTTCTAATGTAACCATTTGTCTACATATGTCGTATAGTTCTTTCTTAAAATCATCTGTCCAGATGTCTAAGTTTTCTTGAATAAACTGTCTAAATAATTTAGTCATAGCTTCTACGTGCATAGACTCATCACGAATAGAGTAAGTTACTATCTGTCCCATACCTTTCATTTTACCGAAACGTGGGAAGTTTAACAAGATTGCAAAGCTGCTAAACAACTGTAGTCCTTCTGTAAAAGCTGAGTAAACTGCTAAAGTTTTTGCAATACTTTTCTTATCTCTTCTGGTTGTTTTTATATCACTAATATACTCATGTTTGTCTGCCATCTCTTCATACTCTGAGAATGCTTTGTACTCTAGGTCCGGCATTCCTACAGTATCAAGTAGTAAACTGTAAGCGTGTTGATGTATTGACTCCATGTTTGCAAATGAGCACATCATCATTCTTGCTTCTGGCTTTTTAAATATACGCATATATCTATCTATGTATCCAGAACCAACATCAACATCTGATTGAGTAAACAATCTAAATATCTGTGTTAATAAATTACGTTCATTGTCTGATAAATCTTGCCAGTCTTTTACATCTGTGTGTAATGGTACATCACGAGGTAGCCAATGCATTTGATTTTGTAAATCATAATAATCAAACATCCATGCATCATCAAATGGTTTGTAATATTCTCTTTTTCCTAATAAACTCATTATTTCTCCTATCTAAATGGTTTTATATCTTGTATCCATGTAACTAAAGACCATCGTTCTCCTTTTGTTACTGGGGTTATTTTGTGTAATACGTAGCTGGGAAACATTACCATATCACCTGCTTCCATATATATTGGTCTATCTGCTCCTTGTTTCAATACTAATTCACCACCATCACATTTATCATCTAACAATATAGAAACAGATATTTTTCTATTAGAATAAATACCTTGTCCTATATCTGTGTGCCAATCATAATGATGTCCGGTTTTATAATGTAATAATTGTAGGTTATCAAAGATACCTGCAATATCAAATCGAAAAGATGTAGCATTGTATGTTTTAACAGTATCATAAATTAATTCAGCTAAACCTAAATCTTGTATTGGATAGACATCTACTTGTCTAACTGAGTTAGCTTTTTTAGAATTATCTTTATCGTGAACTTTACCTTCCCACTTATCTACATTCTTATGCATATTTTTTATTCTTAAACAATCAGAGTGTGTTAAAAAATGAGTAGCTCTGTCGAATGTTTCAGGTTTTAAATTATTTGGTTGTTCTACGTACATACTATCCTTCACAAGCGATGCATTCAACATCTTCAAGATTAATTCTAGGTACTTTAATATTTACATCTTCTGCATTTCTAGCTGCGTTAGACCTAAAGTAATATAAAGATTTTAATCTGTTTGCACCATACCAATGAACATCATTGACATACTGCATATATTCATCGTGCACCTCTTGAGGTTCAGTAGCTTTAGGTAGCGTAAAGAATAAATTAACAGACTGTGATTGACAGATAAACTCTTGACGTTTATATGCGTGTTCTACAACCCATATTTGATTTATTTCATTAGCAGTTTTAAATATTTCTTTTTCTTTATCTGTTAATATATCTAAGTGTTGTACTGAACCATCCTTACCAGCAATATCTTTCCATAGTTTTTCTAGTTCTTTTACTTTTAATCCTTTTGATTTTAAAAGTTTTTCTAAAAACTTATTCTTTACTTGGTACGAGCCGGAAAGAGTTTTGTGCGTATATACATTAGCCCTATATGGCTCAATCGAAGGAGATGTCCCACTACATATGATACCAGAAGAAGCATTAGGAGCAACAGCCAGAAGGTGAGCATTCCTAAAACCAGAACCACTAATATCAGGAGCTTCACCACGTTGTTCAGCGAGTTCTTGAGAAGCTGATGTGGCTCGTTCTTTAATGTGTTGGAAAGCTTTGTAGTTAAATCCCGTAGCGAAAATACCTTCAAACGGGATGTTATGTGATTGTAAGTAGGCATGAAATCCCATTGCTCCAAGACCCAATGACCTTTCTCTGTAAGCAGAGTAGGCAGCTCTAGTAAAGCCTTCTTTACCTTCTCGTATATAGTTTTGAAACCTTTTAAAATTTGCATTATATTCTCCTAGTTGTGTTGTGTCGATAGCATTATCAATAAAGTGTTGAATAACATTATCTAGCATTGTGATTAAATCTTTAATAAAGTTTTCATCTTTAGACCATTCATCAAAGTATTCTAAATTCACAGATGATAAACAACAAACTGCTGTTCTCTCTTCGTTAGTAGGTAGTGTTATTTCAGAACACAAATTACTTTGTTTTATTTCTAGNCCTAAGTCTTTTTGTTTTTGTGGTAATGCATCATTACAGTTATCAATATTAACAATGTAAGGTTCTCCTGTTTCAGCACGAGCATTAATTATTTGCCACCATAAATCTCTAGCACTTACAACTTTAACAGCTTCGTTAGATTTAGGGTCAACCAATCTCCAATCTGTATCATCTTCCACAGCTTTTAAAAATTCATTAGTGATGTTGACTCCATTGTGAAGATTTAAACATTTTCTATTTATATCTCCACCGGATGATTTTCTCATTTCAATAAACTCTTCTATCTCTGGATGTGATATATCCATATATGCAGCGTAACTACCACGTCTTGTTACCCCTTGATTAAAGGCTAACATCTGTGAGTCAACTACGTGCATGAATGGGATAGAACCAGTAGACTTACTACCATGAGTAGTAGATACACCATTACTTCTAACATCTCCCCAAAATCCACCAATACCTCCACCCGAACTCGCCAACCAAATATTTTCATCATAGTGAGAAGATAACCCACTCCGACTGTCAGGAACATAATTGAGGAAACAGCTAATAGGTAAGCCACGACTTGTTCCCCCGTTACTAAGTATAGGAGTGCTAAACATAAACCAACACGAGGAACTGTACTGATAAAGTCTTTGAGCCAATTCAAAATCTGTGACACCTTTGAAGGTTGCTCCGAAGGTCGCTGCTCTGGCAAATGCTTCTTGGGCATGAGTTTCTTCTCCTGTAAAATATCTATCTTTTAATGTATCACGACTAAACTTATCTAGTTTTTTTTCGTTATCATAATTAATTTTTATACCTAAATATTCTTTAGGTCCTACTTTATCTTCTGTCATTTACTGTTCTCCATGTCGTGTATATTAAGCATTATTATAGCATAATGTAATATTTTTAGCAAATCATTTTTATTCTTACCATCTTTATTACCATAGCGTTTAGCATACTTCATAATATTACCCATACAAAAACCTTCACCATGTCCGGAGTCTATAATAACATCAGTAGCTTGATACTTATCAGAAGCATAGTGTTCATTATAAGTATTATTTATATATGTTAATAAATTATTTATATGTTGGTCTTCATTAAATTTGTATGTCATGTTATGTCCTGTAAAGTTAAGTTAGGATTTCTTTTAACTTGTTTGTAAAACCAACGTAAACTATATGCACTTAACATAAATTTATTATTTGCAAAGATATGTGTTTGGCTGGGGAGAAATTCATATAAGTTATTTTTAGTAATTTTTGAAGTGTCCTCTCCATCTGGAACCATTGTGCGTAACCATTCGATTAATAATGTTTCTGCTTTACGTCTTAATTTTTTTGATTGTTTTCCACTCATAGTTTTGTTGGGTCATAATTTTTAACTAACTTCCAATAAGTTAAAATGCTATTAAACATAGATAAATGTTTTAGATGTGTATCTTTATCCCAGACGTGGCATGAAATAAACTTAGGGTCTTCTCTATCAACAAAGATAGATACTCGTTCTGGTTCATCATACTCACACCCTTGAGCATATGCTGATAGTTGCATAGCGTGGTCGTCATAAACTAACTTAGCCGGGTCTTTATCTTTTATATTTACTTTTGTTTTAAAATCAATAAAGATACCAGACTTAGAATATAAATCTATCTTACCACCATATCCTTGAGGAGCACAAAAAGAGTCCTCTGCAATCCATTCTTCTTTAGGAAATGTTTCATCTAAAAAGTCTTGTATGACTTTGTAAGTTTTGTTTTTTGATTTACCTAAAAATCCTTTTTCAATTTCAGCATGAATTTTAGTTCCAGACTTTGCAGCTTCTAGTCCTATCTTTTTAGAGTCCTGTTTACATCTATAAAAAAACTCTTCATCAGACTCATCTTCATCTTTTTCTAAAGATATAGCTGATTTTAATGCTTGGTCAATTTTCCAATTTTCTAAGAAAGGTTTAGCTATCATACCTATTATGGTTGTGACTGATGGAACTAAGCCTAACGATTTAGCATCACGTAAAGTTGTATTACGTTCAACACCATTCGCACCAACAATAGTATACATAGGGTCTCCCTCTTGAGTATACCAATGTCCTGACTCAGAAGTAAACTTACTATAATTATCTTTTGTATTAGTTTTCATTCTTTAAATCCTCAAATGTTTTATATACATCTGATGTAAATAATTTTTGTATATTGACGAGCCACATCTTACTAGCGTTGTGGTCGCCACCTTTTACAGACTTTTTAAAATCTAATTTATCAATTAATTGTTTTAACTTTGGCACATCAAAAATAAATGTGCAGAATATGTTATCTCCAATACATAAATTATGAAACCAATAATCAGACTCTGTTGCTGCTATTCCAGATGGCTTTCCATAAGATTCATATTCAATACAAATGTTACCGGTCTTCATCCACATTCCTCGTTCTGATTTAACTTCAACCTTTTTATTGGTTAGCATTTCTGCTATTTTATCTTCACGTATTTTACCATATTGTAAATCTATGTCAAACTTTTTTCTATCTTTCTTAGTGGGTTTCACTCCAGTTACCTCCTATTTTATATTCGCCATCCAAAGGACATCTCAAATTAAAATGTTTTCCAGCATCAATAATACTTTTCACAGCTAATCCACCTACAAAATCTGCCTGAGACTCTTTAACTTCTATCTGCCATTCATCATGGATGTTAGCCACAAACTTATAATCTATTGCGTTAAGTCTAAGTAAACTATCCAAAAGACTTAATGCTTTCTTCATAACAATAGAACCTGCACCTTGTAGTAAAGTATTTAATGCTGCATGATTATTTCTGACATACAGCTTACGACCATCTATACCTTTGAGGTAAGTCTTAATAGCTGCTCTTTGCACTCTATCTCGAAGAGATTTAAATGATGGTGTATTAGAGAAGAAATGTTCTCTAGCTCGTTTACCATCTCCCTCGTTTCCTCCAACCACGCTTCCAAGTTTTTTATCTCCTGCTCCGTACATGAGGGCATAGATGAAAGTCTTTGCCTGATTTCTTGATTTAAGTCTTGCAGCTTTCTGATTAGTTGTGTGTATGTCTCCTTTGATGATTTCATTTATAAACTCCTCGTCAGCCATATAGTGAGCCAACATTCTTATTTCCAAACCAGAAGCATCAACTCCTAGTAATACATTACCCTCATCAACAGTCCAACAAGCTCTACACCTATCACCATAAGGGCTAGATACTGAGGGAACTTGAGCCATGTTTGGATTTCTATGTGTCATTCTACCTGTTATAGTTCCATTAGGAATAACAAAACCATGTACCCTATCGTCTTCCTCTACTGCTTCAACCCATGAGTCTACTTGAGCTATGCGTTTTTGTAGTAAAAGAAAGTCAGCAATAAGTTTGGCTTCGTGAATGTGAGTAATCTGTGATAAAGTTTTTTCATCTACAATCGGCTGACCGGTAGGTGTAAATCTATCTGGCTTCCAACCAAAGTCTACAAGGTATTCTCCAATCTGTTTACGACTACCTAGATTAAACTCTTGCAACTTTTGTCGCATAAAAGGTTCGTAGTTTTTTGTATCAAGACATCTGTTGTATTCATCATCAGTAAGTCCTCGTTTAGATAGCTGACCATCTTTACGAATGTATGGAGTAATTAATTTATCATCAATCCATTTAGGCTTGAATGTCGAGTGAACCTCATCTTCAATCTGCTGCATCTTTTCTCTAAGTTCAGCTAATAATAATTGAGCAGAAGTCATATCAAATTTAAATCCATTGACCTCTTGTTGTTTGATTATCCTTGCAACATCTTTCTCAAGTTGAATAGATTGTTTTGAAAATCCTTTTGACTCTTGACGAAGTTTGAAAAAAACTTTAGTGTTAAGTTCAACATCACGAACACAATAGTCTAACATCTTTTCAGAATACTTATCATACTCTTCAAATTGAATTTTAGGATAACCTAATTTATATCCCCAAGTTTCTAAGCTGTGTCCTCCATCTCTAACCGGATTAAATAATCTGGACAAGACTAAAGTATCAATAACTTCTTTATCAGATAAATCTACATTACAAAACTTTTCTACTATTGGAATATCAAATCCAATAATATTATGTCCTATAAGTGTATCAGCTTGAGATAAAAGTTTACAAGCTTCTGAAAGTTTATCTGGTGGAAACTTAAATATTTCTTTTGTATCTACATCTTGAGCTACAATACACCATAGCTTAGATGCTTTTACATCATCAGTTTCTACGTCAAATACTAATCTCATTAAAACTTCTCTTCTAAATTATCGTTGTCTTCAAAGTCTGAATTATCAACTTCACTTAACCTGCCGGTTTCAGCATCGTAAATAACCCGACAAGCTAATCCTACATCTCCTGTATATCTGGATTTAAGTATCCTCATCTTAGTAGTTCTAGCTTCATCCGGGTCGTCTGATTGTTGATTACGTTCTAATGCGATAACACAATCTGATAACTGACCAATACTATTTGAGCCACGTAAATGAGATAGACTTACTTCAATACCATTCTCATGTCCCTTGTTTCCATCAACTCTACGTAAGTGAGATACAAGAATTATACCTGCACCTGTTTCCTCTACTAAGCTTCGTAGTCTGGTCATAATCGTATCAATGGCTCGTCTTTCATCTCCTTCATGGACAGCACTAACTAACATATGTAAGTGGTCTACGACTACCCATTTACAATCACATCCGATAATCATAAATCTTAACTTAGTAAAGATGTCGTCAATATCGTTTGTGCCAAAATGCGAATGAACCCAAACCCTATTTTTATTATCGCCATCATACAGCACATCAAAGAATTTATCAAGTTCTTCTTTACTAAATCGTTCTCGAACTTGGTCAATGTAAAGTCTAGCGTTAGCTTCGATAGATAGGATACCATCTATGGTCCTTCTCCAATCTTCCTCTAATGCAATGATACCTACATTATCTTTAGTCTGTTTAATTAGCCAATGCTCTAACTCTCTAGTCACACTAGACTTACCAAGTCCTGTCCCACCTGTAAGTGTTAATAGTTCTCCTTGTCTAAGTCCATACAGCTTATCATTCAATCCCTCGTAAGGGAAAGGAATACTCTGTTTCTTTTCTCTGTTATGAAACTTATCTCTTTGTTCAGAGATATTAATAACACCGGAAGGTGTATAGACTTTTGCTGCCCACCATGCTTCAACAAATTCTTTATGTTTGTTTGACCTCAACATATCGTTAGGGTCTTTCCAACCATTAGGCAAGTTTAGTATCTTAGCTTTACTAGGTTTAAAAAGTCTGGCAACTTTGACTGCTGCTTCTTTTCCTGCTTTATCGTTATCAAATGCAATGATTACATTTTCAAACTCATCAAAAAATTCTAGACTTTCTTTAACATCTTTGACTGCACCTTGAGCACCACGTTTAATAGAAACGACTGCCCATTTACTACCAAGTAGTTCATAGGCAGCCATCGCATCGCACTCCCCTTCGGTTATCGTCACATACTTACCACCTTTGAAAAGTTGTTGACCAAACAAACCTGTATCATTGTAAGTTCCAGAAACAAAAAAGTCTTTGTTCCTTACGTTTCTACACTTGGTCGCTGACAATTCATAGCCATTGTAGTATGGATAAAAGTGTTTAACTACATTACCTTGTAAGTCTAATGCAACTTTAACACCATACTTCTTAGCTGTGGCTTGTGATATTCTCCTATCGCTAAGAGCATTAAAACTACCTTCATTAATATCATCAGGTAGCTTTGCTGTATTTGTTGTCATACTCTCTCCTTCACATGATTTTTCATAGTCTGGCATAAACTCGCCACAACTAAAACACTTAGCTGAACCATCGGTATTAACACCGACAGCATCGCTACTATTACATAGGGGACAGGGTTGATGCACCTTGTCCCAAGTTTTATCATCCATGTTTACCCTCACTTAATTTTATTTTTTGTCTTCTTTATCTGGTTCGATAACAGCTTCCTTACAATCTTCAAGTAGTTTTTCCAGATTAATTCTATGAGTTCTCGCAGCAAAATCTAATGCTTCGACCACCACTTGAAGTTGTCCGGCTTTATTTATAATGATAGTAGCTTCTTGCTTTTTGTTATCATCTTTAATCTTGTTAACATCATACAAGGTTTCGCCACTATCATTTGTTATTGTTATAATCACAGTTAAAACTCCTCGTTATCAGAGTCAGCTTCTGCATACTCAACCAAATTATCAACCTTAACTGCAATCAGCTCGGCAAAACTTCCAAAGTTATTGCTATAAGGTTTTATTTTAACTGTAACTTCCGAGCCATTACCTACTGCAACATCAAGTGAATTGTTATCACTATCAATTAGTTTAGGTGCTGGATTAGCAGTCCCATCATTCTTTTCAGCTCGTCTGCTAAACGTGAACGCTGGTTCTTCGTATTTAGGTTGACCTGCTCTATCTCTAACTTGTGTTAAACCTAAACCCTCAAGTTTAGTAGCAGTATCTTGGTCAGTCAATACAGTTACACTATATTTATGTGGAGTAAACATCGTGTTAGGTGATGTTATCTTTGCCCACATAGCTTTTCCATTTACATACTCATACATATTATTATCCTCCTTCGGTTGTATTAAGTTGTGTCATTATACCATAGGTCATATTAAAAGTCAATAGGTAAATAAGAGAAAGCCGGTTTTATTGGCACAAGACCGGAAACTTGCCTAGTCAGACGACTAGCTACCACAAGAAAAGGAAGGTATATTATTTTGTGAGGGCTTCCTATGGCAAACCTAGACATTTCTGATAACCTCTAACACCTCTCCCCAAAAAGTTAAAGGTGTATCATCTAATGTAACTTTGAAATCATCGTCTAATTTTTCGACAATATAAGATACATTCTGGTTTGACATATACTCAACAAACTTCCTATACTCGTCTCTTGTTAAGACCTCTGTTAAATATTGTTCTTTTTCTGCTAAATTCATAGTATATATTATATCATATAACCAATAAAAAGTAAAGACTATTTTAAATATTTGTCTATCATATTTAACTTATCATCATACTCGGCAATCATTCCTAACTCTTTTTCAATAGTTTCAATAGTATCTGGATGTTCAGCTACACCAACAGGATTTTCTATTAGGACCAATGCATTAGCAACGTGCCGGTCTATCTGACCTTTAAAGTTATTGCGTAGTGCTTTTAAAATAAATTCTCTATTAATATACATTACTTCTCCCTCTCTAACCAAGCATCAAACTCATCGGGGTCATCTGTTTTTATTTCTCCACTCTCTAATAAATTTTGATATAGTTTATTTTCTTTTTGATAATAATCTTTTACATCATCAGAAACATAATCAGATTTGTTTACCCATTCATAAAAATTTTCTTTATTCATTTACCTTCCTCAATTTTAAATGCTTCGTTAAGATGATACAGTAAGTCTGCTATGGCATGGACCTCTTGAATATCTATACCACCATACTCAAACAAACTGGTCACACCACTTTTAGATTTACGATAGTTATTTTTCATCCATGTTAAATTTCTTTCCTGAATTTTAACTGTTATTATTTTCTCTTTCATTTACCTTGCCCTCGATATTTTTTGTAGCTGTTTTTCTTATTCTTATTCATGGTCGAGAAAGCTACATTACCTCTACCTTGACTTGTCTTTTTACCTCGAACCCCAGTAGCAGGAGTATGTTCAGTCTTTCGCCAAACTTTAGCCATTAACTATCCTTAACTGTTTTCTTACGTTTATCAGCAAACTCTGTAATTTTTTTTCCAGAACCATACCATATTGTTTGCTCTGTCCATTTTCCATTACTATATCTAGTGTCAATAGCAATAACTGTGTTATCTTTTTTCTCCTGTTCCAGCTCTTGTTTTCTATTGGCTACTTTCTCTTCGTATTGTGTCATGTCATACCTCCTTGATTGCATACACCAATGCCAAGAATTATCATCAATGTATAAAAAATCTCGGCAGTCGTCAAATTTTTTTCTCCAATCCTCACTATCATAAATATCTTTCCACTCCTTATCCTCAACAGTCGTTGCACAACCTGCTAGAATTATTGTTAGTATAATATATTTCATTGGTCCTTGTCAAGTTTTGTCATGTGTCTAGTCATTATCATAGGTTTTATTTTATCTTTTGATAACAGATACATATAAATACAAGTTGAGCCAACCATAACAAACAACCCTAATCCAAAAAATAAATACTCCATTATATTGCCTTTACAAAATTTGTGCTACTGTGTATCTCTTTAAACTTAACACCCAGCAACTTGTGTATTCTATCCTCAAACAAACTAATATGTTTTAATACTTCTTCGCTTTCTTTAGCTGTCAAGTTTTCAAAGTCTTTATCCATATGTTTCTCTGGTTCATTGAATAATCTCATCAAGTAATCTGATACCTGATGTTTTGCGTANACTTTTGCTGANACTTTTTTGTTCTGATATGTTATCATAAGT
>FUFK010041388.1_pt1 | contig 32765 bp, 54 predicted proteins | sample 1021851 | NCBI WGS metagenome assembly FUFK01 (sample SAMEA51879418, study PRJEB19060) | metagenome | reverse complement strand
AAACAGTTCCTTTACCTGGTTTGCTGGTGCCTCTTTTTTTAGCTCTATTTATATAATAATACAAACCTTTTTTAACTGTACGTCCGTCTTTTGTTTTATGATATCCTTTTTTCATATTTTCTCCTTTATGTTAGTGCAATGCATTGAGGACAAGATTTTATAAATCTCATATGTGATCCGCAATGTAGTTTTTTGGGTTCTTCATGCACTGGAATTTCTGGTTCCGGCACATCAAGATAGTACTCTTCATGTGGATCTTTTTCATCGTCGCATTGACATGCTTTGATATTAAAGATCTTACAAATGAATTTTTTTATTTTTTTAAACATTACTTAATTTGACAACCTACTTTTTTGCCTTTAAGAACTATACCACCACTAGCAGCTTTGGCTCTTGCGATAAATTTAGCTTTTGGATCTGCAGCTGTTACATTTGGATTTTTATCTATTCCATGAACAACACTTTGCATACCTAGTTCTCTTTTAGAACTTTTACTGCCACCAATCATAGACTCAGTTTTTCTAATATCTCTGGAGTCGTCTTTTTTAGTTTTCATGTTTGCCATTAGACTACCTGTTTATTTTACCAGACTTCTTAGCTTTAGATCCAAACTTACCGTATGATTCATCAGCAGAAGCTCTAAGTTGTTTTTTAGTTCTTTTTTTTCTGATTCTCATAGCGATAGATTCATCTTTTCTATCTTTGTAGCCTTGCTTCTTAGCTTTGCCACCTTTTTTCATACCAGATGCTCCAGTTGGGAATCTGACATTTGATCTTACTCCGTTTTGTCTCATATTTTCTCCTTATTATTTTTTTCCATTTCTGAAAATTTGTGTTCCCTTTATACCATAAATACTCGCCACGACAAGGATCCACAAATTGGTGAACCATGACGGGAGCTGCGAAAACATTTCAAAGAACAATTTTACCTTGTCCATCGCACTTGGATCGTCCGATACGACTGCCCAGGCCAAAATTACGACGGGCAAACTGAGAATTATCAAAACTGCCTCGTCTTTCCAGTCTGACTGACGGGCTTCTAAAAGTTTTCCTTGGTAAGCTTCCTTACCTTCGGCCATACGAGAAGCATGCATAAGCTGTGCTTCTGACATAGCCATCTTCGTTTTCTGCTTGTTAGCATAAATTTTACTTCCAGCAGATACGGCTAATTTAATTGCCGATAACCACATGTTAGTACCAAGTAGCCTTTACAGGTTTCTTTTCTTTTCTAATAGCTCGAGTACCTTTAACGTCTGCACTGTCACCTTGAGCAATATAATTTCTTCCTCTAATACTTCCTTGAGATCTTGGATCTAAGTGAATATTTTGAGAAGGTATTTTTATATCTACTCCGCCACTAGCATAACCGTCTTTGTTTACTCCAACTGGTTTTGTTATTTTTGGGTCCTTCATAATTTTCTCCTAATTGTTAATATACTATCTTTTAGGGCCTTTCAAGACATTTACGTCTCTAGCCTTCATTGCATCTGATGTTAATTTAACATCCGCAGACATTAATGATTTTTCAATAGCTGTATCTGCTCTTAATTTAGCTAAATCTTCGTTTTGTTCAAGTTTTTGTTCGTTTAGATCTTTTGCTTGTACCATTTTAGCTCTATCAAGATTTATTCTTGCTTCATCTTCTTTCATCTTACGTTCTGTTTCCATAGCTTTTAAATCTACTTCTCTTTGTTTTAATTTAAGTAATGGATCGTGATCAAATTGAGATGTTATTTGTTTTTCTTCCTTCATAAAATCTTCAGTCATGTCTGCAATCAATAAAGCTTTTCTAGCTTCTATCTTTTGTGATATTTGTTGTAGCTGTTGTTTTGCTTGTGGGTTTTGTACAGCCATTTGTTGCATTTGTGGTAACATAGAAAATTCTTGTGGAAATTCTAATTGTACCTGTTCTTGTGCCATCAATGATATATGCTCCATAATATTTTTTTCTAATGCTGCAGTAATGCTAGGATTATTTCTAACAAAGTTACTTGCCATAAAATTTAAGTGAGCAGTTATGTGTGCTCTGTGATCTTGACCTGGAAACGCTTGAAAAGGTTTCATCGCCATTGCATCTATGTGTTCAATTGCCGGATCTTTTGGCATATTCGGTGGAGGCGGTGGCAAGACTCTATCAATATCTTTTACACCAATTGCTTCATACATTCCTCTGTAAGCCATGTACATATTATGCATTTGTGGATTAGAAGTTGCCAATCTTAATTGTTCTTGTGCAAGTGATACTCTTTGCGACATAGAAAATATATTAGGATCAGCTACCGGTAAAATATCTACTCTAGCATCAAAGTCTGTTGCTTTAACATTTCTTGATGCACCAGGAACATCATAAGGATATTCAGCTGGTAAAGACTCACCAAAAATTTTAGCAAGTAATTTAAATTCTTGTTTAAGACCTACGTAAAGTCTTTTATGGATTGCTGACATTACTCTTGAACCACGTTCTAAAAGAGCTACGGTTGTACCAACAGCGGCCTGTTGATTCCCGTCCCCAACCTGCATGTCAGCAATGGACGCGAATCTCTGTCCTGCTTGAACTACAATACCCATCAACTGCAATAATGTAGCTGAAGGTTCTTTGTAAGGTAAGAATACAAATGCATCTTTTAGATTACCACCTGGAGTGTCAACATCTTTAAATTCTCCTGGTTGTATATTAGCGGCGTCATCTTTTACTCTGACACCTCTCTGTTTAAATCCGGCTGGTAAATTAGATAATGTTCCAGCATCTAATAACTGACGGAGAGCCGCAGTTGCAGTACGACTCAATCCGCCAATCATATGAATTAATCCTAAGCCATAAAATCCTAGTCCTGGCAGAAATTTGAAGTGGACAAAATATTGGATTTTATTTTTCTTTGGATCATTGGGCGCAAAGTTTCGTCTAATAGACAAAACTTTCCTACTGCCTTCTTCGATTGTTACGATGTAAGGCAATTTTATTCCCGTTGGCTCTCCGTCGGCGCCAAGGTCTTCGAATCCTTCCAAGTCTAGATTAACGTGGCATTCTAGAATTGTATATAAAGGATCTACTCTTTGGGATTTTGTAAGTCCTTCGACTTCTCGTTCTTTTTCTTCCAACTCGTTTGTTACTGTACCAGTTGGTTTTGTCAATTCGATGTCAGAATAAAAACCAGATACCATCTGTTTTCTTAATTCGTTTTCTGACATCTTGACAACGTGTATGACTGATTCCGCATCGTCTAATGAGGTAGCCGTATACGGAACAACAAGGTCATCCGCTGGAACAAACTTAGAAACAGCTCGTCCCAATAAATCGTCATAATAAACTTTTTTAAATGTTGAACCTGCAAGTGGTAAATAAAATAACATTTGATCAAAGTCAGCTTCGTATTCTTTCATCTGATCCATGATCTGATAGTTCATAAAATTTTTTACTCTTTGTGCTTGCATTTCTTTTTGTGGATCTGATTTTCCCATTACCATTGTTCTAACAGGTCCGTCTGCGGGTAATAATTCTTTATAAGCTAAAGCTTGAAACTGTGTAACTGCTTCTGCAAGAACAGGGTGAGTTGCACCACTTGCTCCTTGAAACGGTTCAGTTCTGTTTGTGTATTTAAATCCTAATAGGTCTAGTCCAGTAATATATGCTCGTTCCCATTCTTTACGAGACATTTTATATTCCATGTAATCTTGTTGTAATTGATTACCAATTAAATTTGTATCTTCTTCCGGAAGTAATTCGTTTAAGTTTGCAAAAAAATCACCTTCTTCTGGTAAAGGCATTGCACTAGGGTCAAAATCAACTGTTGCCCCTTCTTCGTCTTCTGTAACTTCTACTGGTCCTTTGGGTGTTTCCTCTTCCAAAACTTCAACAACTGATTTTGCAACTTCTTCTTCAGGTCGTTTATCGTTTGGGAGAGACTTATCTATATCTGCCATATATTTTCTCCTAGACTTTCTTAACTTGTTTTTGTGGTAATTTCAACCCCTGTGATAGAGGTCCCTTTTTAGGTGGTACTGCCCACCATTTAAAACCAGGATTAGCTCTAAGTTTCTGTGCTAAATTTGGTTTCTTAGTTTGTTGTTTTCTATTTTTATTCATTATGCTCCTTCTCCAAGTACTCCACCTAAACTTTCGTATTGATCAGCTAAGAAATCTAATTTTTCTTGTTCTGTCATATCTTGCATTTCTTGATATTGATCATATCCTTTTTTACCTAAATGGTAAAGTCCTTCGCCAGCTAATGATGCAATACCGATAGGTGATGCAACTCTTGCTGCTCGTAACACATTTGCAGGGTTTATAAATGTTTTAGGTATTCTAACTCCTGCTAATGTTTCAAGTCCTTTTCTAAGTAATGGGTTTTTAATTTTACTAGTTACATCTGTTACACCTTTTACTAAAGTTGGTGCTAATGCAGCTTCTACTTCAAAACCTAATCTATCTCCAGTTCTACTTAAATCATATCCGCCTTCGGGTTCGAAATACTTAGTCAAACCTATCATTCCTGTTGGTCCTGTAGCTAAATTTAAACCTTTACCTAAAAGTTTTCTTCCTGTTTTAGTTCCAAGAGTTCCTGCTGCTGCGGCTCCGGCTGCTGCTTCTGGTAAAATACTTTTAGCTTCTGTGCCATCGGCTGCGGCTGCGGCTGAAACACCACCAATTGTCATACCTGTTGCTAATGCAATAGGTCTTAATTTTGCAGGTATTTTATTTATAAATCCAGGTTCAGATAATTCTTTTGTGTATTTTAATAAATCCTGTCTATCTCTTAAAAAACTTTCTGTGCCTTTACCTAATTTTTTTTCTCTAGCAATTTGATTTTTTAAATTTAATTCAATAGTCCCTAAATCTGTATCTGTTATTTCTTTTACAGGTTTATTATCAAGAAAACCCATGCCATATGTTTTCATATAATTAATTCCATACGTGTATGGTTTTAAAGTTTTTGCATCTACTAAAATACCTTGTACTCTTTGATTAGTTAAATCAACTACAGCTGATATTTCTTTATTAACATTGTCTATTCTTTTTTGAATGTTTTTTGGAATTTCTAAACCTTTATTAGTAGAACGTCTTGCTGTTTTAATTAAATTATTTTGTTCTTTGTATAAATTATTAAGTTTGTTTTCAAATTTTCTAATTGCTCCACTATTTATTCCAGGTGCTTCTACACCTAAATTTAAAATATTATAAAGTTCACCTAACTTACCAATTTGTTTATAACTAGCTCTGTGAGCAGTTGCTAAATCTTCACCTGCTTTCATTCTTCCTATATCAGCTTCAATGTTTAGATCAGATACTTGTTCTAATATAATTTCTCTTAAACCTCTGTTAGCTTTTCCTTGTTTTACTAAATCTTTAGAAAATTTTTTAGATCCAGCAATAGCTTTATCAGCTTGAGCTTTATTTTTATAATATTGTGTTCCTTGATATTCTTTTGGTATTTTAGTTGTTTCAGTTGAACGTGGTACGTTAAAAGTTATTTTGTACTTAGATCCTTTAGGTGCTAATACTTCTGTTCCAGTTCTACCAACTGTAAAACCTCTTAAATCTCTTTCAGTAACTTCTCTAATTTTATTATATCTATCTTTAGGTAAATCTGGATCTGCTTCTTGTGTTTTAAATTTTGTAACTCTTTCAAGTCTATCAGCGTCTATTTCATCAGTTATAAATCTTCTAAGAGTAGAATCATCAATATCATAGTTATATGGTGGTTTAGCTAATTTTTTTGAAATATATTTAGATCCACCTTCTCCACTTGAATAAGTATCTGTAATAACTTTTTTTATATCGTCTGTCATTAAATTAATTTTAGTTCTTTTACCTGCTTGTTCTAATCCAATTCGGTATGCTTCAGACGTATTAGGATATCTTTCGTTTTCTAATATAAAATCATCGTATTTATTTAATTGATTTTTAAAAAATTTTAATTGATTATTTTTATCTAATTCTCTAAAATTTTTATTATACTGTGATTGAGCCATTTTATCTAAAAGTTCTTTACCAAATTTATCTTCAAATTTTTTAAAAGATGCTTCGCTTTTTGCACGGCTAAAGTCGCTTACTTTACCAATTTGACTTGGAGGTGCTTTTTTAGAATACACTGTTTCTACTTTACCTGTTGCTCTGTTATAAAATTTTTTTGGATATTTAAAAGTTTTAGTTTGAATTTTAGAAGTGCCACCATTATCAAACCCAACTCTTCCACCATCATATAACCCAGTTCGTAATCCATGGGCCATGGACCCTGGAACATCGGTAGTTTTATCACGGGTCATGTGACGAATCATTTGTGAATAATCTTGAACTTTCATTATTCTCCTAACATAGTTATAAGACCGCCTTCAGCGTTTGGTTTCATTTTTGAAACATCTAACGCATTTAATTTTCTTCTATTGTCAGCTTCTTTTATCATTTCTATTTTACCTTTGTAATCTCGACCACTACCAAGTCTAATTAGTTGGCCTTCAATACCTGCAGTGTCACCACTACCTATTATAAAATCTTCTACTGTTGCATCATCCATATGAGGCAAGAATTTTTGTAAATACATTTTTAAACCTTCTTTATCTCTGTTTCTAAACATTTCTACAACTTCTAACATTCCTCTGTACATTTCAGGATCATTTCTAATCATGTTTTCAAATGTTTCTTTGCCAAATACTTTTTCTAAAAATTTACGTCCTGTTTCAATTGCAAGTTTACCTTTATTAAAACCAATACGACCGCCGTCTGCTTTTTTAGTCATTCCAAACTCTGTCATGTTATCTTCAAACACAGATCCTTCATTAACAACTTCATCTGGTACACCTGGTTCAACATCTTTCATTTTACCTTCCATGTCTGGTCTTGCAGTAAACTCTTCATACTCTTCAACTTTTGTAGAACCTTTTTTACCTTTTATTGGAACTTCATCTACTTTGTAACTCATGTAAACATCTTCAGGAAACATATCATCTCCACCTTTTTTCACAATTTCTATATTGCCGGCAAAGTCTTCTTCCATAACGTAATCTTTATATTTTTTAGCTATGGTTTTATCTTTCGTTGCTAATGTATCATCACCTAGTGTTTTAATTTTTTCTACCAGTTTAAAAAAGTAAGGAGGAGGCGTTGTTCCTGATCCTACAGATTGTTTTACAGTTTCTACTGTTTTTTCTACAACAGGAGCAGCTTTTTCTCCTAGTCCTAATATACCTGTTTTAAGTGCACCAATACCTGCACCAATACCACTTGCAATTTTTAAAAACTTACGTCTTGCAACATCTGCAAGTTTACCTTTTGAAAACGGAACTCTTATGTTGTCATTGTCTTCTGCAAGTAAATAATTTAATCCTGTTGATGTTGTTGCCTGACTGTTTGGTGCAACTAATCTTGTTCTAGCCATCAAGGCATCTGAGCCATGACCAATGTCAGATAAGTTTGGTTCAACGTCAATTATACCGCCTGTGTAGTATCCTGCACGTCCGCCTTGAGCAAATAAACCAGGTAATGCGTTTTGTAGGTTTTGTTGTGATGAAGCTAATAATTGTGGTGATGGTGCAGTGTAGTTTGGATCATTTACTTGATTAAAATAATTAGTAAAATTTTTAAATCCTTCTTTACCTTGATACAGTTCAGTGCCAAACACATCTCGAGTATGAGGACTAGCCTCACGATACTTTCGAGTTTGTTCTGCAAGAGCATCAAACGCACTTTGAGCAGAATCAAATCGTTGACCATCTTGACTTAATCCAGCTAACTGTGTGTTTCTGTAAGGGTCTATGGGTGTTAATTTATCATTTGGGCCACCAATATAATTTATATTACCCATAAAGAAAGGTTGACCACCTCCTGTTACTGGATCTCTATTTAAACCTGTAGGCACTCCAGGTGCTAAACTACCAAGACCACCAAGAGGTCCTGATGGTCTTGGTTGAGGTGTGTAGTTAGCTATTGATGCTCCACCACCTTCAGGTATACCAGATCCAGCTGATTCTAATCTTTCATTAATTTGTTGTAACATCTGTTCTGCAGAAGTTATGTCAGTACCTAGTTGTTCTAATCTTGATTCAATTCCATTTCTTTGTTGAGTTGCTTGCTTTACCGCTGAACCTAAAGAGTAACCTGCACGTCCGCCTGTATAATAACCTTGGTCTGGATCAAAGTCAGGATCATCTCTAAATGGTCTTTTATTTTTGTAATCATACAAATCACCTGGATCTCTTTGAAAAATCCAATCTTCACTATCTTTTAAAATTTTTTGAGATTGAGTTTCGTCTAAATTTTTATAAATACCTTCGCGACCTATAACTTTGTTTGCTTCTTTCATAGCAGCAATTGGTTCCATGCTTGTTATTTTAGTAACAATGTCTGCTACTACATCTGTTTTGTTAAATTTCTTATTAGCTTCTTCAAACATTTCTCTCTTAACAACTTTGTCACTTTTTTTAAGTCCTTGAGTTCCTTTTTGAACTTGCCCGGACTCCATTAATTCTTTTACCGACTTACCGCCTATAATACCTTGGCTAGTGTCTAATTTTTTTCCTGTTAAATCTACAACATCACCTTTTTTATTCTGGTTTAAAAACATCTCTAAATATTTAGCTGCTTCTTGATTAGAGTAAACTTTAGGTGTTTTAGGTTTGTTTAGTTCAAGCGTATATTTTAATTCTTGTTCGGATAATTTATCAAGATCTACACCTTGTTTTTGTGCAGCTGTAACATAACGTTGAAATATTTTGTCAGCTAACTTTCTAACATCACCGCCAATAGACATAATACCTGATGCTTGACCAGATCCTTTAACTACATCTTTTAATATAAGATTGTAAAGTGCTTGTANTCCTTTTGCTGCCATTAATAATACTCCATCTTCCTAGGTTCTTTTTTTTCGTCTTCATAATCTTCTGGATGGGGTAGGAAGCCTCCCTGCCTGAATCGCATAACAGCCATAGTCATAGAATCGACTAAATCGTCATGATCGCCATAAGGAAATGATGCACATTCCTCAATAACTTCTTCCGCGTACTTCATATCAGGGGCCCAAATTATTCCTGCCTCAAATAATGGTGCGCATGAATTTACTCTAACGTGTTTATCATTACCACGGCTCGGTGTAAAGGTCATAACTGGAATATCCATTTGTCTAAGTTCATGAGTCAAAGGAGTTCCAGATGCCTTCTGTTCTACAATTACCATGTCAGGATTCCAATATTTGTATTGATCTAACGCTACACGACGCAGTTCTGGAAACTCATACCGATCTTTAAGTGAATCTAGCAAAATTAAATTAGGTTTACTGTCTTCGTTAGGATAAAACACTCCCCAAGTCGTAATTGCCGAATAATCGGCCGTTTCTTTTTTTAAAAACGCCGTATCCATCGACATAATCACATAATGACAAGTTGGTAAGTGATCTTTCTCCCATTTTCGCCACCATTCACGTTTTATAATCGCTCCTTCTTCAGAAGTTGGCTTTTGCATCCATTGTGCGTTCCATTTTCCAACCGGAAGTGTTGCTTTTACCTTTTCTAGCTCTTCCATTTTCCAATATTGCGGCCAAACAGGTTTTTTCTTTTTTCCGTGGTCCATGATTGCCGGAAATTCTACAATTTCCCACTGATCACCTTTGATATCTTTTTGATTATCTAATAAAATTCCTGTTAAATCTTTTTTTGACCACCTTGTCATGACTAAAACGATCTTTGCTCCTGGTTGAAGACGCTGACGTGGACCTGATGTGTACCATTCGTAAGCATTATCGAAGGCGCTAGCTGACATTGCGTCTTGTTCCGAGTGTGGATCGTCAATAATCAATAAATCCGCACCACGGCCCGTGATTGCTCCACCAACACCAGCTGCAAAATACTCTCCACCTTGCGCAGTTTCCCATCTTCCTGCAGCTTGACTGTCTTCTCTAAGCGTTGTATCAAAAATTTTTCTATAATCTTCACTATCAATTAGTGTTTTTGCTTTACGACCAAACCTAACTGCCAGTTCACCTGTGTGAGTTGCTTGTATAATCTTTAATTTTGGATTACGGCCCACCATCCATGCTGGTAACAAGTAAGATGCAAACTCAGATTTCGTGTGTCTTGGTGGCATGTTTACAATTAGACGCGTAATTTTTCCTGTAGCAAGGTCATTGAACTTTTGTGCTATGACCCTGTGGTGTGCACCTTCTATAAACTCGGGCCACACAGCTTTGACAAAGGACATAAAATCATCTTTAGCTTTATTTTTAATTTTTTTCTGAGCAACAAGAACCTGTAATTGCAAAAGTTCTTTTCTAACGTCAGCAGGTAGTTTACTTATATCTATATCATTCAAATTCATAAAAATTTTTATAAAATTTTTTGCACCATCTTAGGTGTTCAATAAGTTTTTTACCACCATTAACTGTCTAAATCAAGCAATACAACCGAGAGTAGTGGGACCCCTTTTTTATTTAAGGGGGATTGCTTATATCGTTACAAAGTTTATTTGGATTGGGTGTGGTACCTCTATTGAATGTGTATTGTAGCAGGGGCGATCGCTCGCCCATGCTTAGGTTGATGATTAGTCTAGCAAGACCATGTATGCTTTGGCGTTGTGTTTCATAAACCAAGACAACTCGTCTCGCATTTTTTGCCAGTGCTTACTTGCACCTGTGCCAAGTGTCCTGTCTTCTAGGGTTGCCATGATCTCGTGCATAAATAATTTGTCATGACGTCTTGCCTCTTCTTTTGTTAGCATAATAGATTCACCATTAAATCTATTACGTCTTTCTTCTGTTCTATTGTCTGTATTTGTTTTCATAATAGTTATCCTATACTATCCCTCAGCCATTGTCAACTGATTTAATTATAGTTCTTGTTGCCATTTCTGCAACTGGTGTTGGTCTGTCGTGATTATCTTGCCACCTATAAACTGTCCTTTCATACTTTTCTTTTTTAATTTTGACCGGTGTTTCAAGAGCCTCGCGCCTTGGCGCAATGGCTGAGATAGCCTGAGCATGTTTATTTAAATAATCATGCAAACATCTAGTATTACAGAAATAAGAAAAAATACTATTTCTAATATAATGGCTATTTTGTTTTATCTTAATAGTTCTTAAAACTTTATTCTCGCCACTCCCTCGCACTCTTGATTGTGTTTGTTGAGTATGACACTCCGGACCATGACACCAATTATAGTCGCTCATTTTTTCCTCGCCATTTCCCAACAACAAACAACAATCATAAACATAAATAGTATTTTAATTTCTATTGGCATTAGTACCTCACTTTCCAACTTGTGTTTGCAGTTCTATAACCATGTGCGTCTAGATCATAATAAACATAATAAGGTACACCTTTTTTAGATGTGCCATATCTAGATTTGTCGTCATGTTTGCCTTGTCTTGTAATGTGCTTTTTGTGCTTGTTAGCCCAATAAGTTATATAAAATGTTTTAGTCATATTATCCTTTCTAATTAATGACCTATCCTATCATTAATAGGATAGGTCTGTCAACAGTTAATTTACTGATTGTTGCTTTTCATAAAGCAATCTTTCAGCTATTTTTTCTGCTCTTGTTTTNTCTCTCTTGTTCTTCATNCCTTTNATTCTATCNGCTAGATTTTTAGGATTNTAGATAGTTAAACCAGTAGAGTTAGTTCTAACAATTTCTGCGTCAGTAATATTCAAACCAAGTTCTGTCGCAAGTTCTATCGCCTCGTCTAAATATTTATAACCTTTTAAACCAAGTTTAATTTCTTTCATTTGATCTAAAATAGATTTAATCCAATTGTGATGTGCCATAACAAAAAGATTTTTTTGTTTTTTCCAATCAATCAAGAACATATACTCTTGTTCAGAACAAGCGATTGATCTATCACGACAATAATCTCTACCAATTAAATCTAATTGATATTTTTCATTCCACTCTTTGCCATAACCACTATCATCATTACCAAGATATTTATTGTTTGCCTCCATATATTTTGTTTTATGTGGGTTGCTATCTTTTCCCTCTTGTTCAATCAAAATATCAGGATTACAATTTTCTTGTGCTTTTAGTTCATCACGAAATAAAGCATATCCATAACTATTGTCGCTATAATTATAAGAAGAATTGTTGTCAACATCTAAACTACCATTTAGTCTAAAATCAAAATGGCTTTCTATTGTTGCGTCCTCAACTTTGGCATTGTTGTCATAGTCTCTTGTTTCTTTTTTTCCAAGATAATGAAAATGAAAGCAACTGTCTTTTGCAATCGTACTTACATTTTCAAACTTATCTTGTAGGTATCTTGCTTTAGCAACATCATCATCAGTATAATGTCGTCTAACTATTTTTTCTGCCATTTTCCATGCGTTGTCNTTTATGTCAATCTGATCTGCTTTTAGATTGTCATAGTTTTGTTTTTCAATCGTATCCTCTTGTTCCAAGATGTACTCGCATACGATTTGCGATTTTATTTCTGTACTCTTGGTTTAGTCTTATTCTTGACATTTTTTCCTTTCTTTTTGTTTAAGTAATATCTTGGAGACAATATAAAATTATTGTCTTTAATATCACTTAATTTTATTATTTTTATTTGCATAANTANNTTTATATAACACTTGACAANNCTTGTCAATAGGATTATATAGGAATNATTCCCTTTTGCTAATTACGGAATTAAAAACTCAAATTAGCTGGGACAACTTCTGGTTGAATCTTAAATTCTACCTGAATACAAGTGACAACCAGAACTGATCCCTGATCCAAGGTTGTCGCAACGACATATATGGAGGTACTTGGATCTGGGATCAGATGTTGTAGCTGTGGGAATTAACCCACTATAGTTCAGGTCGCGATGTACCAACGACATGACTACAAACTCGAGATGAGTAGTCCGCCTGCGCAGGACAACAACTGATCCCTGATCCATTGTGCTATGGCCTAGAAGGTGATCACATGTACAATGGATCTGGGATCAGTACCCGGGCACCTTAGAATGATTCTAAGGTGCAAGCGCCAAGCAGCAAGCTTCAAGCGCTTGACATTGCCGTAGGATAATGTAGGTTAAAATTAGAAAGGAATAATTATGGACAATGAACAATTAAAAAGAATAGCGGATGCTCTAGAAGAGGTTCTGCGATTAGTGAAGAAGGACCAAGAAGAGGCTAAAAAAAGATGGGAGAAAGAAGATGAATAAAAAAGAAAAAGCAATTATTGAGATGGTGATCAGGTGGTTAGATTCTAACATAGATGAAGCACCACCAGAAGGTATTCAGGAAGACAGCGCTAATCTAAAAGAAAAAATTCAATTGGCCCTGAATCATGAAGCAACAATTGAAGACATAGAAAGTGGTAACCTATGAGTAGGCAACCAGGACCACAAAGCATTAAAATATTAATTAACCATTGGCGCTGGCTCAGCGCCAATGGCTATAAAAAAGAAGCTTCAAGCTGCAAGCGGCAAGCGGCAAGCTTGACAAGAAAACATTATCCGATGATATCGTATCCTACAAAATAAAGGAGAATAAAAAATGACACAAAAAGAACAAATAAAAAAAATAATATACATTTTAGAGCTTATGACGAAAAGACTAAAAAAAATAGAAAGAGATATTTTAAATGCTAAAAAAAACAATTAAAATAATAGTACAAGGTGGCGTTGTGGTAGATGTTAAAAATTTACCGGATGGCTACGAGGTACAGATAGTTGATAAAGATGAAAACAAGTGAAGCATGGGACCTGGTTGGTGGCCTAAGCAAGCCATCGAAAATGCCTGGCTGGTCAATTGGTTTACCGGCTAAGGAATGCAAGACAGGCGCCAAGCTGCAAGCGGTGCCCGGCTCTGTTTGTTATGATTGTTATGCCATGAAAGGTTGTTACGTGTTCAAGGTTGTTCAGGATGCACAATACCGGAGACTGGCGGCATTGAAGGACCCCAGATGGGTTGTGGCAATGGCGCACTTGATCAACAGCAAGAAGCCGGATGTCTTCAGATGGCACGATTCAGGCGATGTACAGGACCTGGATCATCTAAACAAAATTTATGAAGTCTGCAGGTTAACACCTTCTAAGCGTCACTGGCTGCCAACCCGTGAAGCATGGATCAAGGACCACCTGNCAGACAAGCCNAACAATTTAGTCATACGATTTAGCGCGCCGATGGTGAACCANCGNGCGCCTGAGTCGTGGCCCAACTCTTCCATGGTGGTGGACAAAGGTTTTCACACTTGCCCGGCTCCAGCTCAAGACAATGAATGTCGAGACTGTAGACAATGTTGGGATCCTGCTGTAAAAGTAATTTCATACGGTAAACATTAAAATGTTCAGACACCCACAATATTATAAGAATTTGCGCAAGCTATATAGATCGCGCAATAGGGACCAGGCCATTAGCGAACAGGATCCGACGGGGTCCAAAGAGCGTGCGCCTGGGACCGGCCTCAAGCAACAAGCTGCAAGCACCAAGCTTCAAGCATCAAGCCACAAGCAAACCAGAACCTAGTTCAGGTTCTCAAGCAGCAAGCGACAAGCATCAAGCCCAGAGCAGCAAGCATCAAGCTTCAAGCCACAAGCAGCAAGCTCAGTGATCCGTGTACCACGGTACAAGAATACTGAAGAAGTATTCTTGGGTAAAGGACCGAGGGCCTTTACCATGATAAAGGTATTGTTAGGATGACGTTTATGGAAGGCNATTTGGTGTGGTGAAAATTTAATTTTTTTACTCTTTGTTACCTTGAGTTCTAAAGTGCAAAAGTGCCCAGAAGTATTATAGACCAATAGATCAGGAGTCCCAAGTAAGCTATTGTTTTCAATTCGAATAAGCGAAAGTGATTTAAAATTTCTTTTGATTTGTTGATAAAATTTTGCCTCTGGACCCATGTCGTTATCGAGGTAATTACCTCATGCATTAAACTACATTATTGCGCAGTTTGTTAGGTATAATTATATTTCTTTTACGTTCTGTTTTTAAAACAATACGATGCGACTGGTGATTTCCAGTTGCTCCAAATATAGTTTGACTGTTTTCGTGCACTTCCATTCTTTTAATTTCTTCTAGGTATCCATCTTTTTCTACAAAGATAACAGCGTCGCTTATAGCATTACCCTGTCTACTTCCATCATTTTTAGCTTCTGTAAATTTAGATAGGAACTCTTGTAGGTCTCTTACTCTCATTTATTTTTATCTGCAAGAAGTTTTTCAATTTCTTTTTTAAGAGTGTTGTTGTCGTAGGTAAGTTCAGAAATAACTCTAACTTGGTCTATAAGTTTACCACTTAACTCTTCTATAATTTTTTTAGATCCATCTAATATATTTTGAGTTTTAATATACTCAGACTCTTTTTGCTTCCATTCCCATATTTCTTTTTTGTGTTGGTCAATTAAGAAAGCTAAATCTAAAGAACCTCTGTCTTCTTTAGGTTCATTTGTAATCTTTACTTCATTTTCTAGTGACATATCTTCTCCATGTTCTTTCGCGTTTGTATATGTACGTTTGTCTTTCATACCTTGACTTTATAGGACGATTACCTTAAAAAGTCAATATGGGAGTTCCTAAAAGATTAACAGAAATGCAAAAAAAATTTGCCGAGTTTTTAGTATTCGGTGGACCTGACGGACCGTTGTCTAAATCAGAAGCAGCAGAGATGGCAGGGTATTCACCAAAGCGATCACGTGTAGAAGGTAGTGAGCTAACCAATCCAAGACTGTCACCACTTGTAGTTCAATACATTGGTAAACTACATGACGAACGATTACAAAAACATGAAGTTAGCTATTCAAAACACATAGCAGAATTAGATAGAATTAAGCAAGCAGCTTTAAAAAAAGGATCTTTCTCATCAGCTGTAAACGCTGAAGTAAGTAGGGGTAAAGCAGCAGGACTATACATAGACCGAAAAATAATAAAAACTGGGAAACTAGAAGATATGTCAGAGNAAGAATTAGAAGCAAAGATGAAACAAATNTTAGACGATTACGCACCTCTTCTAAATGTGACACCTAATGAATCCGAGTTATCTTCTTCACGCAAGAAGTTGGAAAAACAGAACGCTCCGAAAAGTGAATAGANCCATCGGCTTCAACATCATAACCAGCAAAGATTCTTACAGTCTCATCATCTTTACTAAATAACCAACCTTCACTTACAGGTGTAGCCAGTTTCATATCTTTAAACTCTTTTTCAGAACCCCAACCGCCTTCAGTTATGATATCAATCCAATCGATACGTACACGTTTGAATGGAAACGGCACAGCTTGTTTAACCGTTTTGGGTTTAGTGTAGCTGTTGATTCTTCTGGATTTTCTCTTCGATCTCATAAATGTATATGTATGTCAAAAGTTTTAAAAAAACAATGAAAATGAAAAGCCTCGCGTGCTGGCAATCCTAAATATTGCCATAGGTAGACAAAATAATCTGTCACCTTAGACATAAAATGTCTACCTGAGTGTCTACCCTAAAGTCAATAAAATCAATGCTTCTAGACGAAAGTGACAGAATGACATTATTTCTAGAGTAGTTTTTATTTTTTTTTTTATTTTTTTTACCATACATATACATTGGCTATAATACCTGTCTATCTGCCTCTTTTTCGCCATAATGTAGACTCATTACTGCCAACTTATCTTCTGCTTCTGCCATTTTTAGTAATAATTTGTCAACTTCAGCTGTAATATCAGGATGTTCCGGTATAACTAACTCATGTTCGCTATAACATTTTATCTTGTATTTAGCGTCTGCTATGTCTGCTTCGTATCGCTTCTTTAGAACGGTTCTAAGTTTATCGTTCATTCCACCTCCTTGTCTTAATGTTGCCATCATTGTCGATGTACATTATCCATGACTTTTTACCATCAAAGTAATAACCATGTAATTGCCATTTTTTACGCGCCATTGAAAAAATCCTCCGGGTTCATTGGTGTTGTTCTTTCTTTCTCATCATGTATCAATTCATTATACATGTTGATTCGTTTTAATGCCTTGTGCTTCCAGGCTCGAAGGTCAGCGCCTTCTGTTTTGAATTCTTGATAATATAGGTCAGGCGTGCAGACCATGATAACTCCTTGTTCGATTTTACTGTTGTAGACGTAGTCATGGGCCATGGCGTACATTGCAATCTGCAAGAAATAGTCTTCAATCCATTCTTCCCTTTTCGGACGGTTAGCTTGTTTGAAGTCAACAATAGTTTCTTTGCCATTATGNANGCATACCAAATCTGTTGANCCNGCGTATANACCCGGNTAGTGTAGCATAACTTCAGAGCCATAATANTCTTCCACTGGCGCAAGACCAATCTCAATAATTTTNTNGGCCATGGGNNNCGCCTCNTGTCCGATTGNTGTAAGATCAACGCAGCCAGTTCCGAGTATATAATGCTCCAAGAATTTGTGCATAGCTGTCCCCCTATTACTAGATACATTTTTGATTCGTTCTGCTTCTGCTTCACCGACTTTCTCCTTCCAGTCTTTTAGAAATTGTTTATTTTTGGTGGCTCCTAATATCGTAGTCACACTAGGAAGTCTAGAATTATCTATGTCATAAACCCTGGTCCCTGATCCGGGGTCCGTGAGCTGTTTTCCTCGTATATAGTTGTATTTATTATTCTTTTTTATCCCCGATTTAAGCTTATCTAAATTATGATATTCCTTTATGTCTTCATCACTCATCATTTAATATTCCTTATTACATAATAAAGTATGATCATACCTATAGTAAAACAAATTACATTATAAAAAAACATACCCAAACCAAACTCAACGCTCATTAGTTCTCTCCTTCTTATTACGCTTAGACTGTTTATAACTTTCTTTTAATTCCTCTTCTTCTTTTTTACCAAAGATTCTATCAAATTCTTTTTTATACAATTCAGTTGCCGGTCTAGATTTACCATCGTATGTAAATTTTTTCTTCATTCTAAACTCATCCTTATTTTATACTCATCAAGGCTCACTACATTACCATCAAAAACATGATCAGGTGAATAATGATCTATGATTGTTTCTACCTTTTGTAATTTAGTTTTAGACCAAGGCCAGATTAATCTACATACTTTGTATGCATCNCTAAANGTACAACGCCATTTGTATTGCATCAAGTATTTAGTTCCGTCTTTACGTAAACCTTTTCTAGGTTTTTTATTTACAGTTCCAACACCTAATATTTCATGAACCCAACGTATAACATATTCATCAGTCATGGTTATCTCCATACTAATACGCTGTGACATGGAATATCTGTAGCCNTTACCCTTGTGTTTCTTTTTCTTTTCTTTACGTTTAGCATAATAGATACTACCTTCACCATCAAAGAGCCCTGCTATGTATGCAATGTCTTCATTAGTNATCATCTNTNNACCGCCAATCTCACAACCGTGGTCCATGGGTTAAGATCATAATCTTTAATGCACCCTGTTAGAAGGACCATCATCAATAAGACCATTGTCATCTGTTTCATATAATTCTCCCTCTGAATCGCAGTCCCAACATTGGTGTACTGTGTAATCAGGATACTCCAGACTTGCTACCTTAACAAATCCATTTCCTTTACAAGTAGGACAAACGTATCTCTTTACTCTATTTATTTTTAGCTTTGCCATTTAATTTTTTCGCTTTCTCATTTGCAATTGATTCAATGGTTTTAGAAATTGACAACGTCGCATCAGGTAATAATACCTTCGACAATTGAATCAAAGTCTTATATGTTTCATGTGTTAATGAAACATTTCTATATTTAGTTATATCGGTCATAGACCTTCCTTTCATTTATTTATGAGCAGAATATAGGATGTTACGGAGATTTGTCAAGTATGAAAATTTTATTAAGTTTAATTATATGTTCGCAAGTAGCAAATACTTGTATGCCGCCCTATCAATGGCCCGAAACATTTAACACTCAATACGATTGTATGATGTTTGGCTATGAAGAATCTTTAAACAAAATGGAAGAAATAGGTAGACAAGATGTTAACAAACACAACATTTATATTAGATTTACCTGCACTCCAGAACAAATCATTTGAAATTAAGGCAAGAATGTGTTATGGGACTTTTATCTCACCACAATAACCTATCCTTATTTTTCCCTCTTTAGGATAGGTCTATTCATATTAACCCCTACAATTTCCGTGCACGTACTTTTGTAGGAGCAAAGGCTCCGAGGCTACCCCTACCATAGCGGGGGTCACTGCTTGACGTACAGGGAATAGCGCGAGGCATGATTTGGACGCCGGTCCTTTTCAATTCGGTTTGTCTCCAGTCATTACTTTGACTGTAATTTGTTGCTTGGTTTAAGCAGTCAATACATTCATCATAGTATCCGTTTTCAAACAACCATACNGCGTGTATTGATAAAATTTTATTCTTTGTTGTTTTGTTTATAGTGCCAGCCATTTTATTTACACATACACCCTACAAACTCACCACTGTCATCATTCATAATATGTAAATTTAATTCAACTACATATCCTGTTAATTTTAATCTAAGTATCTCACATAGATCAAAGCAACTAATTTTACTTGTCAACACTATTCCGTCCATTATCTTTTCTGTCACTGGAATCAGTTGATACATTTCTCCGCTCCATATTATTAGGTCCATTTGCAAACTCCCTTATTAATTTATACCAAAGATCTTTATATTTAGGATCTTTGGTTTTATTCCAAAGTATAGCCAGCTCATCAATCTTCTTTTGTGTCAAAGTTCCGTGTTCCATGTGCTATGATCTTTTTAATTCCTGGTCCTTGTAAATCTAATTTTGCATATCTTTCCCATGATTTTTTAATTAGATTTAATTCTAATACAAGATTAGACCATTGTTTTTGTGTTATGTTTTTACTTGTTATTGTTATCTTTTTTTCTTTCATGCTGTATATATAGGTTATTATAGGATGATTGTCAACGTCCTTTTCTACCTTTTCCACGATATTTACCCATTCTTTTTTCGTGTTTGTTTCTGTTNTTTTTGTGACGACCCGGACGTTTTTTAGGNTTTTCTCTCTTATAATTACTTACACCATATAATGGTTTCTTCTTACCCATTACTCCTGCCAGTCTCTAACAAAAGGTGTTGTGCCTTCAGGTACATTAATTGCAGGTAAATAACTTATTTTACCATTTATATGTTGATGAAGATCTGCACCACAATTCATACATCTATACAACTCTGGCGTTAAACCAACTAACATAGTTAATTCATCGCAAGTGGGACACCTGCCATTAACTATTTCTGCTTGAATTTTCATTATATTTTTTTCTATTATATGCTTTCTTGTTCTTTACCACAATCTGACGGTATCGTCTATCTCTTAGATTCTTAGCTATAGGGTTGTTTTTTTTATTCAATGATAAGCTTCTTAATCGATTTTGAACCATCAATATTATCTTCTAATTCTGCTTTACCACGCCAGCATTTATAAGTTACTGATTCAGAAAAAGTTCTTTCAGCTTCACGTTTTCCGCGAAGGCACATTGCCATTGAAGGTTGCAAACGTGCTTCTTTAATTTCTCCGTTTACAAACATAAGTAATCCTATCACAGCTTCTATCATTGTCCGTTACCGTTCTTGTAATGCATATCTCTNGCTTNGTCTTTNANTTTTTCTATATCTTCTAAAACTTTATCCATTTGTTTTCTTAAAAATTCTATATTTACCTTATTTAAAGCCATAGATTCAATATGTTTATTTAACTTATCCGTGGTTTTGTATAAATCCTCGATCATCATAAATTGCTCGGAATCTGCAGGAAGTGAACCAAGTTGACCCCGCGGCCATTTTATTCTAAACTCTGTATTCTCTGTTAAATCTTTAGACATTAATTCTACTTGCGTGCTAAGTTTGTTTTGGGTCTCAATGATACCGAAGTAAGCCCAGGTGCCAATTGCGACCATACAGATCAACGAGGCTACCGTTTTCATCGGCATCTGTACACGTGCTTCGTCTGAGATAGAAAGTGGTTGTTGTTTAGCCATTAGTTACAGTTCATTTTATCTAAGTCAACTGGTTTAGCTTTATAAAACCAGAACCAAGATGAAATCTTTGTTCCTTCTTGTGTATAAGTACATTTAGGACCTATTGCACATGAACTTAAAGCGAATAACGCTATTATAAAAAATATTTTTTTCATATTATTGTGATAATGGATTTGACGTAGATACCTTAATCTCTTCTATTTGAACTTTTAATAATTCTATTTCTTTAGAATTAACTAGCATTTTAGTATGACCATGTTCTTCACTTAATGCAGAAACTTTTTCTTCAAGAACTGCTATTTGTGCAGAATAATCTGTAGTTGATCTACCTTCTATTTCAGCTAATTTAGTTGTAATTTCTCCATACTTAACGAAACCACCACCAATTGCAACGATTGCTGCAATTAAAGCTGCTATTCCTGCGAGTTGGTCTTTAAGTTTACCCATTTTTTAATGCCTCCAGTTCCATCAAAAGCTTTTGTTTCTTAATATTTATTTCATTAAGTTTTCTAGCTTTAATATCTATCTTATCATTTTGGACATAACTTGCAAGATTAGTATTTGGGTATATTTGCCTATTATCGAAGATATTTAATTGGTTTAAATATATGTTTTTTGGCTTATAAAACGCTGTATTTGCGTATGCATTTAATGATGCTTGTTCACTTGTCATAGCTTCCATTTTTATGATATTCTTGACGGCTAAATTTTTAGATATATCTTTAATGTCTTTGTCAACCTTATCCATTATTCTGGCAAGATTTTTGACGATAGCTTTTTTCTGTTGTATCTTTTTTTGTTTGGCAAGCTTCTTAGTCTGAACAGCGGACTTTTTAGGAGACTCGCTATCAGGTTTCTCTTCTTTAACTTCTTCTTTTTCTTCTTCATTAGTTGCTTGTACCATCTGAGTAGGCTCTTCTTCAATAGCTTCTTCTTCAGCCATTTCAGTGTTTTCTTCTTCCATTACTTCTTCTTCAGCCATTTCAGTAGGCTCTTCTGTCATAGTAGATTCTTCTTCAAATGTTTCAGCCATTTCAGGTTCTTCTTCTATTATTTCTTCTTCTTGAAAAGTTTCTGTACTAAAAGTTTCTCCTCCCTCGGTTGATTCCATGAATATGGGTCCATCATCCTCGACAAACGATTCTTCTTCATTAAATACTTCCTCTTCTTCAGAAACCATTGGTAAGAATGTTGCAACAATTTCGTTTGATTCTTCATATATTTCCTCCATCATTTCTTCATCTGCAAATACAATCATTGGACCATCTTCAAATGACATACCTTCATCTTCCATTTCCATAAAGAATGAATCTTCCATAAACATTTCATCAAAGAATTCTTCAACAAACTCTTCTGCAAATGTAAAAGTTTCCATTTCTGTTTCCATTTCAAATTGAGGTTCTTCATTAAAAGTAAAAGTCTCTTCTTCAAAAATAAATTCTTCCATATCTTCGAAGACTTCTTCTTGTAAATCTTCTAATGTATCTTCAACATCGTCTAAAGCTGTTGATGTTTCTGTATTTAATACAGTATTATCATAAGTCATTGTAAGTTTAGCACCTAAAAGATTAGGTCCACCTCTACTTGCTGTACCTGTATTATTATCAGTACCGCTCCAGGACCAATCTACTTTATTAGAATTTGGATTATTATATACAACTGTATCATTGTATTGACCGCATGCTGCAGATAATCCTGCTGAGGAATTAGTAGGATAACCATTACAGTTTCCTTTAAAACCATCTATGTCTGTTCTTGTTTGGGTAGTAGTAGACAATACAGTACCACTTGAATCTTTTATTTTAATTGTAATTGTGTGGGAATCAGTAGCTCCCGTGTCACCTTCACAGTTTCCCGCTTCATGATCACAGTTTGCAACGTCTATATAATTATTAAGAGTAATACCATTATCCAGCATTTCTTGGGTAATAGTATTATCAGTTAAAGCAATATCGTCTTTAGATATTGTTGCAGTGCCAGTAACTTCAAAATCACCGCCTACGCCCCATTTATAACCACAATTTGATTGAGAAGTTGGACACGTAACTTTAAATCCATTCATTGTAGCATTGTTAGACACATAACCAGAGCTACCAGGATTAATTTGATCTGTGGAACTAGAGTTCCAATCTACTCCATCTCCTGCATTGGGAAGTAAATTACCTGTTGTTATTTCTTCTGCTGAAGTTGTAAGGGTTAATATTGTCAGCAAAACGGTTAATAGCAAAGTACGCATATACAATAGCTCCTATAAATAATGTTAACCAAATCATTTTTTCTTTCTTCCCATATAATGTTCACGATGGCTCGTAATCCCATCTTTTTCCATGATGTCCACGNACATCTGCCCACCACATTCTTAATCTAACTATCCATTTTCGTACAGGTNTTGGCATTANTTAGGATNACTCCCANTNTATNTTCTTTNTAATTTTTTCTTNNATCTTTTTTATCNANNTGTNGTGTCNAATTCTATTGTCTCAAANTCTTTTGTNATTTTAGCTTGTTCNTTAGCTATTCTTTTTTCTTCAAGAGCTNTNTTTTTAGCTANNGCTTTTTCTTTTTTNTCTCNNNCNTTCATACGTTTTANATANATATCNTAATCNGGTCTTTCGTGATCNTATTTAGACCATAATTNTTTNGCTTCTTTACCNATTTTNCCATCAATTGGACANGGAGTNCCAGCTTGTATCATTGATTCAAANACNCGNTCATCTTGNCANAGNATAGCNACNGCTGCNACTTTCATACCAAAGTCATTTANNATTCTNGCNANTTTTAATCGTTCACAATTTTTATCNATNANATGTTTNCCNNCNGAAACACCNACNCCAAATGTTTGNATTCCTGCAGAANCACCTACNGCNCANACATCTTGTGTCATAGAATTATAAGANGGCGCTGNNGCNGANGGTGGTGNAGACCTTATATCTGAATTTGTAGTNTTTGTTGTAGTTGAAGTACTTGTAGATCCTGATTCNTATGTAGTNGTNGCAGTTGANGTNTATCCACCTTCAATNGCTGTNTTAGANCCTGATGTATTTGTTTGTGTNGAACCAGGATAAGCTGGTNTAATAAGTGTTAANNAACAAATTAAAATAATTANNGCCGCTGTAAAATAATATTTTNTAAATCTATCCATCGTATTTNNNTTCGTNTTCATANNNNANATCCTGTCCATGATCCTTTTCTTTNTTGTANNTTCTTTTACAAGTGCAATTATCACAAGNNCANAAATCACCATCATAATGGTGACCGTGNAATNCTTCNTTNCANTGNCAATCNCANTGACANTTTTNACATTTACTCATNTTTTTTCTGCCAANNAAAAAGCCAACNAACAAATTTNTNCCATAATTTTTTAATCATCTTTTTTTTCCTCAATGTTATANAAGAANTTATCAGTATCTTCTGTTTTCCATTTTCCNGTGTTTTCAACATTCCAATCACTTGTTTGTACCTTCCAATCAGGAGTTTCGTTTTTAACTGTAAATGAAGGTATGTCCCAAAGTATACGATTGTTTGGTTGGGCAGCATAATTGCCGTCTTCTAACGCCAATATATGAGCGCACTTATGTTCGTGCGGTATTTCTGAATGATCAGTATCTACTATATTACTCTCTGGGTGGGCAAAATCAACAGTAAAAAGATATTCTCCAGGATGGAGTTTCTTATCTTTTCCAAAGTATTTCCCTGATTGTCCGTCTAGGATATCATAAGAAGTAACAGCAGGATAGTAACTAAAGCAATTCCATAGCTCCAGCTCATCAAGTCTACGTCTAGGTACTTCTTTGACATCAAATCCCCTTTGAATAAAAGCCGAAATTGGTAGCCGATAAAACACAGCACCATTTTCCATAATTGCATGAAAGAGGATAGGACGCCCTGTAATCGATGCCAGGCCAAATATAATGCAGTCTTCAGCTTCTCCATAGTGATCTTTAAGATCGTAGAGATATTCTCTCCTGATCTGTGCATAGGTCACAGGAATATTTGCATTTAAATAGGCCATGTATCATATATTAACTAATTAGAGCTATAATGATAACGACAGCAACGGCTACACCAATTTGTACTTTTCTATCGGATTTAACCTTTGCAATTATTTTGTTTACTATTTCCATAGTTTCCTCCTAGATTAATCGTAAATGTCTCCCCAATTTTTTCCTGATTCATAATCAACTTTATTGGGGACCTTTAGTGTAACAGCTTCTTGCATAATATCAATAATTTTATTTGCTTGTTCTTTTGATTCTACAGAGATGTCTAGTTCGTCGTGTATCTGTATATGTGGTATAATTTTTTCATTATACAAGTCCAACATAGCTTTCTTAGTCATGTCCGCAGCAGAGCCTTGTATTAATTTATTTAGTGCTTTGTAAGTATATGCTCGTTTAATTCTAGGTCTAATTTTATTTTTTATCTCTTCTTCTGTAATTTCTCCAAGCTCAAGTTTATATTTTTGTCTTTCTTTTTCAGTTGCAAATTGATCTTCCATAGAAGCTTCTTCAGCCTCCACTTTAGTCATAGCTCTATTAAGTACTCCTGGATTATATTTATTTATCTCCCATTTATCAAAACGACATCTTCTTCCCAATAAAGTTTTAATGTAGCCTGAATCTTCTGAAGCTCTAGTTGTAGCTTGCATCAAGTCTTTAACAAATGGAACACTGTCATGATACTTGTTAAATAAATCTTCTGCTTCTTTTTTGGTATTCAAACCAAGTTCAGCTTGAAGTTTAGCTTTACCCATTCCATAAAATAAACCAAGATTAATTGTTTTAGCCTGACTTCTTTCTATTTGAGCCATGTCAGCAACAGTTTGATGGAAATCTGCAGATCCTGCTTTAAATTTTGCTACAATTTCTTTTACAGATTCATCTTTAGAAATATAGTTGCTGCTCGCTGCATAGTGAACTACTAATCTAGGTTCTTGTTGCGAGTAGTCAAAGCATCCCCAGCTGTGATCTCGTTCAGGAATAAATAAAGATCTAATCATTGGACCAAGATCCTTGTTTCTCGCTGGAATCTGCTGGAGGTTTGGATTCGAGTAACTAAATCTTCCTGTTACCGTTCCTCCACTGTCCGATCTTATTGGATTAATGTCTGCGTGAATCCTACCTTTGTATTGATGTTTAATAATAGTATCTATAAATGTTGTATGTGCCTTGTTTATCTCTCTCGCTTTTGCTATACATTTAACTAAAGGATGTTCATGAGAGGAAAGAAAATTTTTAGTAAATGATGGAGAATTTGTTTTTTCGGTTCGCGTGTATGGTAGGGACAGTTTTTGAAAAACTTTCTCGATACTGCGTGCTGCCCATATTTGGACATCTACTTGCGTTTCTTTTTTTATCTTTTGTAATAATTCTTTTTCTTGTTCAGCTAATTGTGTCTTTAATTTATGAGCAGCTTCTACGTCTACACGAACTCCTAAAAATCGCATGTCGACGAGGCAAGGAAAAAGACTAGTTTCTAAATCAAAAATATGTGCAAGATTTTGATTTCTTATTTCTTGTGAAAGAGATTTAAATAATTTTAAAGTTAANTCTGCNTCTTTTTCAGCATAAGAGCCTACATACATGGCAGGNAGTTTATACATTTCAGCTTTAGGATCTACTCCCCATTTTTTAGCTGCAGCTTGTAAAGCTGTTTCATCTTTAACTTCACCTAAATAATCATAAGAAACACTGTTTAATGAATACCAAAATCTATTTTCATCAATTAATGAAGTCATAACCATAGTGTCTATAATATGNCCATTTATTTTTACTCCATATGCTCTTAACCAACAAACATCATACATTGCNTTATGAAATATTTTAGTACAAGGTAAAGCACAAACTTCTTTTATCCATCCTATTACTCTTTTTTGATCAAAAAAATTTCCACTTTCATGGCCAAAAGGAAAATATCCGGACCAACCTTCAACAGCCACAGCAATTCCAACTATACCACCTTCGTTAATTAATGCTCCTGATCCAGTTTTTTTAAGGTTTGGATCTTTAGTTTCTAAGTCAATTGCTATGTATTTATGATTCTTTAAATCTGGAAATGTTTCNGGGCANACCCATTCNNTTGCTGCNCTAAACATTATTTAACTATNCCCCANGAATTTTTAGTTTCTTTTATTTCTTCTTTCACTTNNTCAGGATANTCTCTATCNATNGCCATGTCAATATAATGTTTTGCTTTTAACAAATCTTCTTTTTGATTTTTCTGTTTGTGACGACATAAATATTTAATTGCATTCCCTTCTGCAAACGGAATATTATTTCTGTTAATAAATTCTGAAGGCTGAATCACCATAGACTTATAGTGAGTCCCTCCTACTTGCTTTTTATATATTTGATCTGTCATTTGCTAATTCCTTAATTATTCTTTGAATATTATATTCTTTTCTTCTCTCTTTAACTTCTGGTCTTTGACCATATGCTTTGTCCCATGCTTTACCTTTAGGACTTTGTCTCCATTTTTTTCTTGCTCGTTTTCTAGATTCAGCATACGGATGTGGTATTGTTTTATTACAATGAGGACAAATCATATTACAAATACCAAATAAAGTTTAATTCCAAAATAAAAGGTCATCATAGATAATAAAACAAGTTCGCTTGAAATATTGTGCATTATATAATTGGGTCTCCTATTGTGTAATAATAGTCTGTCTTTGGTGCCATAATAAATAATTTATTTTTTGCTCTTGTAATTCCTACAAAAAACAATCTATGTTCTGGGTCTGGGTTTCTGTATGCCTCTCTATATATAAACTCACCTTGGCTATCTGTACCAAAATCCGTAAATAAAACAATGTTATTCTGCTCTCTTCCTTTTGAGCCATGTATAGTACATAATTCTATTCTAGAATCACTCATTAAGTCGTCTCCTTTTTCCAACAAGTTTTTAATATAATTTCTTGTGTCTTCTGGCATGTGAAGTTGTTCCCAGCTGCCCGACACTAGTAGCCCGTGGCTGTCTTTTAGTCCATCTAAATCTATGCTATTTACATTACTTAAAGTTTTACCACTTCCATACCCATGTTTAATTTGATGCTTTCTTAAAAATTCGTAAACTTGTATAGCTTCATCACCTGAAACATNTGCTCCTTTATTTAANCTNTCCCAAATTCTATATGCATCTAAAAGTTTATTAGGTAANAANGTATTTGTTTTACCTGAAAANCTAATACCTAAAGCAAAAAAATGTTCTCCTATTTCTTCTANTAANTTATTAGTTCTTGCNAATATCATCCAGTTTTCTTTTGTAAAATCTANTTCATCTAANATACANTTTTCATGTACTTCTCCTTCTGCATCTCTTGCAAACCATTCTTTATCNAATCTGTTTGATAATTGAGGAAAAATTTCTAAAGCTTTAGAATGAATTTTTCTAGGAACTCTTCTAGATTGTTTTTGATCATCTCTTACACCTTCTAAATTTATAAATATATTTGGATCTGCTCCTTGAAAAGTATAAATAGTTTGATCGTCATCCCCAGCAATGTAAGATCTTTCACATTGCTTCTCAATGTAAAAAAACATATCCCATTGCGAGGGACTTAGATCTTGCGCTTCATCAAGAAAAACAACATCGAGAGAGGGACATTTCTTTTTCTCAACAAAAAGTTTAATCATATCAGAAAATTCAACCATACCAGTGTCTTCCTTAAATGATTTTAAATCTTGTTCCAATTGATGAGTAAAATCTATATCCACCTCATCGTGCTTACCTAATTGTAACGCAGCTTCTTCAAGTTCAATTTTTTTTGCTCTAGCATATTGTATTATCTGCATGTTAGGGTTTTGATATCTTTTATTACCCGCTGCATCTGTAGTAACTTCAAATGACATGTTTCGATAAGCTTCATGGTTAGGATAATTTTTAAATAAATTCCATTTCTTTTTTCCATTCAATAATCTTTCATTTGTTTTTATTCCGCATTCTTTAGTTCCCAAAGAATGCATAGTTGAAATATATAAAAAATCTTGATTTGGAAAAAGTGCTTCTATTCTTTCTCTAGCTTCTTTTGCTGCAGCTTTACTAAAAGTGATATATATTATTCTTTGAGCACTAGTCTGTAAACTATTGATTTCATTAGATAAATAATGGTTGACTAATCTATATGTTTTACCTGTACCTGGTGGACCAGGTATTATTGTTCTTACTGCCATGGTTCTTTTTCTTTTTTATTAATTCTTGGGTTAGGTCTATCTAATTTAATAGTTTCCATTCTTAATACTCTAATTGTCTTATTATTAATTTTAGGAGTATNTTTCNTCTGCNTNAAATAAAGANTNTANCAATCTCATTGTTTTTTGTTTAGGATAAGTTTTCTCTGGCCACGATTTGGTTTTTAATAAAAATCTCCAGAAGTCTTTAAATTTAAAATATGAATATCCTTTTTCATCTGTATACGAGATTCCTCTTAATATATCTTTCATTTCTTTCCCTGGAGTCTTGTTTATAAAATCTGCCAGTATTTCTCTTAACTGCACATCTATTTTAGAAGATGAAGGTGCAGGTATAGTTTCTAAATTAGCAAATAATTTTATAAGTAATCTTCGCCACATGTGTTTTGGTACAGGCATCATTGGTTTACCTATTTGATTCATACACGCTAAAGAAAACTTTTCTGGGTCGTGCAATGTTGCATCATCTACTTCAACACTTTCACCATCAATAGATGCAAAGTATATTGGTGGATCAGAATCGTATTTTCTAATTTCAGAAATCTCTGGCGTAGGACTATCATCACCAACTCCAAAATCTCTTGTAACGCATTTTTTTGCATCACAAAAACTGTTTATAGGTGGTAGCTTACATTTGTAATTGTATTCTTTTTTAGCAACAGACTCTTTTGTTTTTTCTAATTCTGTGCTTCCTATTTGTGGACTAAAATATTTTTCATTGTATTTATCCATTTTATCTCTCCATTCTTCTCTTTCTGGAAATCTTTTTTTAAGATAAACACCTACGTTGTACATACACTCATTCCTTTGTCCTTCTTTTACACCTTCTGATAAAAGAGCTTCAAGACAAGGAGGTATTCCTTTAAAATCATCGTCGTCGTTTCTTTCGGTTTTTATTTCTAATGTCTGTAATTCTTTCTCTTCCAACACTTTTTTCTCATAAAATTCTAAAAATTCTTGTAAACTTAAAGAGTTGCCTTCATCATTAAACGCATATCTAACAGTTTTTCCATTTCCATGATAAGGTAAATTTAAAAAACTCCCTGTATCTCCTCTGTCAATTCTTATGTAGTCTTGTTTTGGAAAAATTTCTGCTTTAGCAAATCCAACTGCTGATGCTATTATCTTTAACTTAGCTCTCATTACTGTAGCTGGTACAAAAGTTCTTGTAAAAATAAAAGCATGTGCTCCTCCTGATTTAGATCTAAAGACAATCATAGGTATTCTTTTACTTTTTAACTTTTCAATAAATTTTTTATGGTTGAATGGATAAGTATCTATATCAATACAACCCCATCTACATTTATTATCTTTTCTTATTGGAACAATTCCTAATGCTGGATCTTTTCCATCTATATGGTCTTTCCAAAGTTGTGTTGTAGGAGGTTTTGAAATAGTAAACGATTTTGTTTTATGTTTACCTTTTTCACTAAATTGATCGGTTTTTATTGTTTGTCCATATGCACAATCTAAACCTTCAAATATATTTATAAATTTTTCTAAATCTGTCATTTTCTCTCTCTTGGCATAGGCGGCCTACGTCTCCATCGGCCGCCTACTATTCACACTATTTGCTAGCTAAACTAGTGTAAAACTTTTTAGCTCGCTCATATAAAGCTGGTTCTTCAACAGGACCAACTTTAGTGACATTGTAACCATACCATTGATTACCTTTGCCTGAGTTTAAAACAGAAGTTAATCTATATTTATGACTGAAAGATGGCGGCGTATATGGGCCATTTTTTCCATCAAGAGTAATGGACATCATCATTGAGTTCCATTTTCTACTTATTTTACCTTGAGATGAACTCATAGATATTAAAGCATTCTCTGTGGAATTACCGTCTAAGATTAAAACAAAATGTTGTCCAACAGTTAAGATATAGTTTCCATTATCTAATCTATCTTTACCCATTTCGTTTTTAGTTTTTGAAAGTATGTCAGAGTNNGCANNNTANATGTTTTCNGGTCTACCNGAACCNGTTCCNAAATCTGCCCACTCTTGNTACTCCAATTTATAATGACAAGGTATAACTTCTATACCTTTTGCTCCATCATACAGTTTTTTAGTAACTGTATTTAAAAGCATTCCAGGTTCTGCACCTTCAACATAATTTTGATTACGTTTTTGTGCTTCCCCAGAACCATTTTGTAAAAGTTTTAAGATAGGTAAAGCCAAACTTGATGTCTTTACATTCTCAAAACCTGCATGAGCATCACCTTCATACAAAGCTGTAGATGGTAATCCTCCTTCTTTTCTAGTTGTTACATTGTTTTCCATGTTTCTATGTTCTCCTTGTTATTTTTGTACTGTTACCTGCGTAGGTTTTAAAAAGATCAGAGGGCATCTCTTGTCCAGATTCAAGACGCTCCCTGACCACTGCTTTGAGTGTCTGGGGATGAACTCCTATTTTCTGGACGGGTTCATATCCCTGACCTCGTGCAAGAACAGCATAATCTGCTGCCTTGTTATCTTCGCCACGACCAAAGGTAACGGTAACATCATTTTTAATGATATCACCTAGGCCGTTATTTCGAAGCCATGTAAAAGCTTGCTCCTGATTTTCAGGAGGGATGGATGCACCGTAGATTTTTTTAATCTCTACAGATTCTCCATCTTTAAGCTTTAATTTTGTAATATGCATTTCTTCCATCATTTGTGGAACTTCTATATTTGAAATATATTTAGCTTTCTCTTTTAATTTAGATAAACTTTCTTCTGCATTTTCTATTTCATCTTCTAAGTTTTTTAATTCTATAACTTTATCAGATAACGTTTTTGCCGTGTCTGCTTGTGTTACAGATTCTACTCTATCTTTTTCNTAATCAATCATCTATTTTTCCTTTCTCATGTAGATTAATTTCTANNGGATAATACATTTGTTCTTGNCTGTCCCATTTAAGAAGATTAAATTTTCCATTATTTATATCAGATACAATTGCAACAGCAATTCCAATTACCGAAGGATCTCCTGATAATAATAAATAATCTTTTGAAGTATAGTCTTTTAATAAACGTCTTAATTCAAAAATAATTGGACCAGGACTCATAATAATTTGAGTGTTCTCTTTTAAAAGAACTTTTAATTTACCAAATTTTTGAGCACCTATAATATTATATTTAGGACGCCCAATTCTTGTCCCTGGTAATTCTTGTAATACATAAACTATACTTTCTGGATTCTTAATTTTTTCGTATTCCATAATTACTTTCTTGACAAACATATAAACATTATTATATAAGAAGTCAAGAAAGAAAAATGTTAAATTATAAATTTAAAACAAAGCCATACGCGCATCAGTTAAAAGCGCTAGAAATGTCCTGGAATAAGGAAGTATTTGCTTATTTTATGGAAATGGGTACCGGTAAATCTAAGGTACTTATAGATAATATTTCTATGCTTTACGATAAAGGTAAAATTAACGCTGCTTTAATTATAGCACCAAAAGGTGTCTATAAAAATTGGTATGAGGGAGAAATACCTGATCACATGGCCACTCATATAGATAAAAAAGTAGTTTTATGGCAAGCATTAATTAATAAAACACAACAATCTAAATTAGATACTTTATTTAAAGCTGGTATAGATTTACGTATATTAATTATGAACGTTGAAGCTTTTTCAACTAAAAAAGGTCTTGATTTTGCTAAAAAATTTTTAAATTGTAGTAGTGCACTTG
>FUFK010072249.1_pt1 | contig 32766 bp, 30 predicted proteins | sample 1021851 | NCBI WGS metagenome assembly FUFK01 (sample SAMEA51879418, study PRJEB19060) | metagenome | reverse complement strand
TTAAAGCACAAATGCCCGAAGATATCATAAAAAAGCTATAGCGCCTGTACCCGAGCGCAAAGTCTGGGCGCAAGAATTGCAGGCGCAGTATGGTGTTAGTATTGCATTGAGCTGTCAGGTTGTCTGCATGAGTCGAACCGCTTACTACTATAAGCCTAAGCTATCTGATGATAGTGAGATTATTGATGTCTTAAACAAGCTTACTGACAAGCACAATCGTTGGGGCTTCCCAAAGTGCTTTAAACGCATACGTAAGCTTGGCTATCAATGGAATCATAAGCGAGTACACCGTGTTTATACCGCGTTAAACTTAAACCTACGCCGTAAGTCTAAAAGACGGCTACCAGCACGTAACCCCCAGCCGTTAAGTGTGCCAAACGCATTAGGTCATACTTGGTCTATGGACTTTATGAGCGACAGACTACACAACAATATTCGCTTTCGAACCTTTAATGTGATTGATGATGACAACCGTGAAGTATTAGGCATTGATATTGGTACCAGCATTCCATCACTCCGAGTAATTCGCTACCTTGACCAGCTAGCCGAGTGGCATGGCTATCCTAAGCAAATAAGGGTAGATAACGGCAGTGAGTTTACATCCAGCGTATTCACTGATTGGGCATCAGCTCATGGTGTCTATGTTGACTATATTGAGCCTGGCTGTCCTTATCAGAACGCTTACATTGAAAGGTTTAATCGCAGTTATCGCAATGAGGTTTTAGATTGCTACCTTTTCAACAATTTAAACGAGGTCAGTCAACTGACTGAGGAATGGATCACGGTTTATAACACCGAAAGACCCCATGATTCACTTAATGATATGACACCTGCTGAGTACAGGCAGGTGGCTTAATTATTCTACGATGATGTTGTGTTAAGAATGGGGTATTTACATAAATGCGTGATTGTCATGGATAACGCTCGGTTTCATAAAAGCAAACGCATTCAAAAACTATTAAACAGACATGGCCATCGTATTCTTTGGCTGCCGCCGTACAGCCCTGATCTGAATCCTGAGCGAGGATAAAGCAAAGCACTGCTTTGCCCGAGCGCAAGACGAGAGCTGTGCTCGAGTGGGAGAAAAAATGGGCACAGGCTAAGTTTCTGCGCCAAGGGTGGATGGAGAATAATCTCCCTAAACTGTTTTATGATATGGGCTGTATCGATTTTATAAAGACTTAACTATATTATACCCAAACAAGAAGTTAATATATTACAGCCATTTTATCCTGAAGGAAGCAATGGAAAACAAGCTAAGGAAACAGCCGATACTAATACAGAAAATTACGCTAAGTTATGACTTAATACAGGGATATATTTTTCTGGTTTTCTGAGCCTAAGCCGATAAATTCTATATGCAGCTCAACTGATTGTAATGCAAAGTTTATTGAGTCTAGTAAAGTTCATATTGATAGACGGCTTTAATAACTTCTCGTAATAGTTAAATACATCAGTTATTCTCAATGTAGACTTGCAGCTCATCAGCTGTGATACCTTGCTCTAATAGCGCTTTTAGCAGATTTTGTTTATCAGCGTTTTGTAATGTGTTTGGTTGCTTACTTGCCAGTGACTGCTCAATTTGCTGCCTTGCTGTCTGAAAGTCCACGACCTCGCCTGTGTCTCTAAGCAGGTCTAAAAAATCAGCCCAGACTTGCATGATTTTACGACGCTCCTCTAAATGCTGCGCGTGGTTATAAACCGCGCGAATGCTGCTCTTTTTATCATGAGCCATCTGCTTTTCAATCGCGTCGCCCATATAGCCTAGCTCGTTTAGATTGGTAGAGGCTATGTGACGAAAGCCGTGACCTGTTTGTTTGCCAGCATAACCTAAGATATCAAGCGCATTATTAATGAACTCTTCACTATATGGCTGATGCATGCCTGTATGATAAAATACGTACTCATATTGCCCCGTGATGGCTTTCATTTCCTCTAGCACTTTGAGCATTTGATCTGACAGTGGTACGACATGCTTACGTGCAATTTTAAGGTTATCAATATCAACACGCCATAACCGATTGGCAAAGTCTATATGCGCCCATTTCATCATACGCAGCTCGATAGTACGACAAAATGAGTAGGCTAAGAATTTCATACCTAATCGGGTTTGGTCGTGACCATGATAGCCCTCGATAGCTTGGAGTAGGGCAGGTAGCTCATGGATATCCACATGCTTCATGTGCTGGCTTTTGGCTTTTGGGTAGAGCTCCTTTAGATCATCGATTGGGTTTTGCTCAATGATGCGTTCACGTTTGGCACGTTTTAAAACATTAGCAACCAGATCAATAGTGCGTCTGGTTACCTCGCGTGGCGGCTCACCATTTTGATTGACACGCCTTTCAATAGTATCGGCCATTAACTTACAGTCCTCGAAACTCACATCTTTTAGTGCAATACCTTCAAAGTGTGGCAACACATCTTTATGCATACGGTTATAGTCTTGCTGATAGGTGCGCGGTTTGACATTACGCTTACGCTCAACCAGCCAATCAAGCGCATAGTCATTGAATTTTTGCGCGTGAATATTGGCAAGCTTATCTTGCCGCTTTTTATTTTTCGGATCGATACCATCGGCGAGTAGTGCCTTGATTTCAGTATTGGCTTGCCTNGCTTCAGCAAGCGACATAATAGGGTAAGTGCCAAGGGTTATNCGCGTTTGCTTACCATCGAAGCGATAGGCGCTTATCCATGACTTTGTGCCCGTATTGCGTACTAATAGCTGCAAACCATACTGATCGCTATATTTGTCAGGACGCGAAGGTGTGCATTTCTCACTAGGTTTGAGCTTGCGNATCTTACTATCGCTTAACATGTTGGTCTATTCCCTATGGCTACAAGCTATATGAATCAAGAAATACAACAAGTACGTTGGTCTAATGCTGAATCATAAAGCCTAAATGTTGGTCTTTTTGAGGTCTAATGAAATCATAGACCAACAGATAGACCAACACAAGCCATGGGATAGGTGGGTTATGTTCGGATAGATTAGGAAAACGTTAGACATAAAAAAAACGCTAGAAGCGTTATTTATAAAGGGTTTAAGATGTATATAGGATAGTTTAGGACAAGCTAGGAAAACTAAGATTTTATAAGATTGGCGGTGACGGAGGGATTCGAACCCTCGATACGCTAGTGAACGTATACACACTTTCCAGGCGTGCGGTTTCAGCCACTCACCCACGTCACCAATTTTAGACGGCTAAGTATAACGGATACGATTGCCATTGTCACGGTTTGCGCTTTATCTTTCTTTATTAATAAGTGCCTGCTAGGATAGGATAGCGCATCTGTGATGACAGCAGCAGTAATTACACCGGCGAAGGGTACAAAATAACGTGATGAGTTTTGCAGTAGTAGATAGTAGGGCGTTAAGCCGTGTTAGACATAGCATAGTAGCTCGCGCAGCAGCGATGATAACGGTAGGGCTACTCGCAATAGCGCCAGCCTATGCCGATGACTTAAGCCAGTGTAATGAGTCGTTTTATGGCGGGGTTTATCCGGAGTTTATCAATGATAAGCTTAGCGCCAACACCCAAGCACTATGTATGGATGGCTTTGCGGTCATGTACTCAGGGGTGACGCGTACGCCGTTATGGTCTGCAGAACATCTGACTCGCGCGCGTCTCAATCAAGCCAAAACGATAGATCGTGAAGACAGCTTCCATGAAGAGAGCCGTCTGCCAGAGTCTGCTCGAGCGTCATTGGAGGATTATTCAGGCTCAGGCTATGATAGAGGGCATCTAGCGCCCAATGCCGATATGGCGACGCGCTCGCAGCAATACGACAGCTTCAGTCTGGCTAATATCGCGCCGCAATCGCCGCGCAATAATCGCTACATTTGGCGCAACATCGAGTCGGCGACGCGCTATCTGACGCAGCAATACGGCGAAGTCTATACCGTAACCGGGGTTGCTTTTACGAATAAAAAGACCAAGCGTCTAAATAGGCAAGTGCTCGTACCGAGTCATTTTTTTAAGGCGGTCTACATACCCGCTATCGACCAAGCCGGTGTCTACTACGCGCCTAACGATGAGTCTGAACGTATCGAGGTGATTAGCCTTGATGAGCTTAGCGAGCAGACAGGAGTCGAGGTGCTACCGGTGTTAGATAGCGCGGTCAAGCGGCAAGCTTTGGCTTTACCCCTAAAAGCGGGGGAGAAGATAGACGCGCCTACTGCGCCTAGCGAGGAGCCACTATGGCTGATATTCGTCTTAGCTTTAGTGGAATGGCTATTGACGCAGCTACAAGCATAAAGACGCTATAGAGTCTAAAAATAATAATCTAAGATATCGCTGAATAAACAAGTCTATCAACGGTTTTTATTGCGAATTATTACTAATACTTGGAGTAGCTTATGATCGAGCCTTTTGCAAATAATCATCAAAGTATGCAGATTGGGGAATTGGTTATCGAAAACCAACAAGATAAGATTATTATCTACGGTGATTTGGATTTGTATTTAACGAAAGCTGGATTTGCACAAGCAAAGCAGCTACACGAGCTTACTACTAAGATATTGGCGCAGTTTGAGAAAACTGATCAGTACACAAATAATGATGGAGTGTCAAAATCAAATGATGACTGGCCAGATGATAATATTGATAATCCGTTTTTGTAACTATTTGATATAGTTATGAATTACAGAAAGAAATCTTTATAAAAAATTACTAGGCAAAACGTTTTTTTTGCTTATAATGTAATCAGATAGCGCTTGTACTGTTTCGATAAAGATGATTTTTCGTCATTATCGATTTAGATAGATAGAAAAGATAGCTCACAGAATGAACTTCTTTTTTATTTACTATAGATATATGCAGCTTTGGATATAGACAGTTCTAGTCGTAGAGGTTTTTTAAGGACAAGCGCAATACACGCAGTTTATTGCACAATCATTGAAGGGAGTCGATCTATGAAATTATTTACAAAAACCGCTTTAGCAGCTGCTGGTATTAGTATGGCGACCATGGCGTTTGCCGCTGACCCATTGCATAATACTACTTGGCAGACTTACGATGACGGCAAGCCTAAAGGCACAGTCAAAATCACTGAGTCAAATGGCGTATTGACTGGTAAGCTTATCGGTACCAACTCAGCTAAAGGCAAAAAGCACGTCGGTATGACTATTATTTCTGGTCTAAAAGCTGATGGCGGTGGTAAATATAGCGGTGGTACGATTACTGATCCAGAAAAAGGTAAAGATTATCGCATGACAGCAAGATTGAATGGTAATTCTTTGAAACTAAAAGGTTACATCGGGCCATTCTCACGCAGTCAAACATGGAAAAAGAAATAAGTCGATCAAGTAGTTTTTTATCAGATCTGTACTTAATAGATAAAATCCCGCACTACCGAAAGGTACTGCGGGATTTTTTATGTTTTACATTTTATTGTGTCAGTAAGGGGAGGTTACTCAATAAAATAATAAACGCTGACACTACATAAAGTAGTATCAGCGCATCGAGTAGGATTAAACCTGTCTGCTAGATCTTATCTGACAAATTCAGGATAAGCTTCCATACCACATTCTGCAATATCTGCCCCTTCATATTCATCCTCTTCAGAGATACGGATACCGATGACAGCTTTGATGATGACCCAAACGATGAAGCTTGCAACAAATACCCAAGCAAAGATGGTCGCAGCGCCTGCAATCTGACCGATAAAGGTAGATGCTGGGTTCGTAATTGGCACAATGAGTAAGCCAAATAGACCGACCACACCATGAACCGAGATAGCACCAACAGGATCGTCAATTTTGATTTTGTCTAATGCCAAGATAGATAGCACCACGATGACACCAGCCACAACGCCAAAGAGTGTCGCTTGTAGGGCAGAGGGTGTTGATGGCTCTGCAGTAATAGCGACTAGCCCTGCCAGTGCACCATTGAGTAGCATTGTTAGATCGGCTTTGCCAAAGATAATACGTGCGATGATTAAAGCGCCCACAGCACCGCCAGCAGCAGCAGCATTGGTATTCAAAAAGACCATGGCAACAGAGTTGGCACTAGCGATGTCACCAAGTTTGAGTACTGAGCCACCGTTAAAGCCAAACCAGCCCATCCATAGGATCAATGTACCAAGTGCCGCTAGTGGAAGATTGGCGCCAGGAATCGCACGTATCTCACCTTTAGGACCGTATTTACCTTTACGGGGTCCTAGTAGTAATACACCTGCTAGAGCAGCAGCAGCGCCCGCCATGTGTACGATACCAGAGCCTGCAAAATCAGAGAAGCCCATATCGCCTAGATTGAACAGTCCAAAGACATCGTTACCGCCCCAAGTCCAACTGCCTTCTAATGGATAGATAAAGCCCGTCATGACNACNGCAAANAATANGAAAGCCCATAACTTCATACGTTCAGCAACGGCACCTGACACGATGGACATACAGGTTGCTACAAAGACAACTTGAAAGAAAAAGTCTGAGGCTGCAGAGTAAACGGAGTCGCCACCAAAGCCATTTTCGGCAGAGGCTGCCAACGCATCTTCTACTAAGGTGTCACCGCCTGCAATTCCGCTTAAGAACAGATCGCCACCATACATAATAGCGTAACCACATACCATGTACATAATGCTGGCCGTTGCAAATAACGCGACATTCTTAGTTAAGATTTCGACCGTATTTTTTGATCGGACCAGTCCGGCCTCTAACATAGTGAAGCCAGCGGCCATCCACATGACCAACGCCCCACAGATCAAAAAGTAAAACGTATCGAGCGCATACTGGAGCTCAAAGATTTGACTTTCCATTTACATTCCCCTTGAATTTACAATATAGATATCGGTATGACCGATAGATAAAAATGCTGTAAGAACCTATATCTACAAATCTCCTTTTATAGATATGGCCTCAAATCTAGATAGCATCCGGTCCGGTTTCACCTGTACGGATACGAATGACTTGCTCAAGTGCAGTAACAAAGATTTTGCCGTCACCAATCTTGCCAGTACTAGCGATGCGAGTGATGGCTTCGATAGCAGGGTCGACCATCTCGTCGATCACAGCAACTTCAACTTTTACTTTTGGCAAAAAATCCACCACATATTCTGCGCCGCGATAGAGCTCTGTGTGACCTTTTTGACGACCGAAACCTTTGACTTCAGTGACAGTAACACCTTTGACACCGATGTCAGAAAGCGCTTCACGCACATCATCGAGCTTAAACGGTTTTAAGATCGCAGTGATTAGCTTCATAAAAAAATTCCTTATTTGTGTGATGCTGCAGATTGATAGAGGCATTATGGTGCATCGTCGTATCTCTGCCTTGCTTACGGTAAGTNATTCAAGAACTGTGCCAATTTACTCAAGGGGAAGTAAATTGGACGTGTCCGTTCAAAAACAACCGTCATTCCGATAGAGGATACAATCGACGGTACAACAATGAGAGCCTTCATTATAGACGTAATAAAAGTAAATCAACCTTTAGCGTTTGGTTAATGATAACTTTATTATAACCAACTTTTTGAGTGCTTGGGGAAGCTATCCCCGTATTTCATGTGACGATTTGCTAACTTGAGTTTGGCAATCAAATGGGGTTTTTGCGAGGAAGCTATAAACAGAAGATAAATATAAAACAGATATAAGCAGCAGAGTGCCAGCAAGGTAACGGATGCTCTGTACTTAGATATATGGGGGTGTATGCAGCAGCGTACTTACGCTTTAGGGAATAGCAGATATGGCGTTTTGGTACTGACGAGCAGTTTTTTGGTATCACTGCCTTGTAATATCTCGCGCAGACGTGATTGGCCAAAAGCGCCGCTCATTAGCATGCCAATATCATGCTCGTTTTGATAATAAGTAAGGGCAGCGCTGACATCACGGCAATCTAGCAGAGCTTTTTTGGTATTAATTCCCGCTTGCTTGAGACGCGCATAAGCTTCTCGCAGGGCATCACAGTTGTCATTGTTGTTTTTACCGACCATGACGATATGAATGGTTAAAGCGCGCACTAAAGGCGTTTTGCACAGCCAATCGAGCATCCGGTGAGTAGTAACGCAATTATCAAAAGCAAAGAGGGCGGTAGTAGGGGTCAAAAATGGTGCATGAGTCACCAAAATGGGGCAATGACTCAGTCGCACGAGCTGACTTAAGGTAGCTTTACAAGTCACGTTATGACCGATGACAATCAGTTGCGACTTTTCATCCACGTAGTCGATACTGTCGCTGAGGTTTTCGTGGCGATGTAAGGTGTAGACAGGGCGCTTATATTGATGCTCATCGTAGTACGCCTTAGCTTGATGTAGCAGCAGTCTGCCTTGCGCCTTGAGCTCAAAGTTGCTTAAATGCTCATGGCTAGTGAATTGGTCTAGCAGGTGACTCTCGTCATTGATATTTAGGCAGCCAGAATAGTTTACCGCCGCTTTTTGCTGCATGCTTGGCACAGAGTGGAGCAAGCCAATCGGTGCTTGCAAGCGATTGGCGGCCCACATACTCGCGTCCAATACTGATTGCACGTGATCGGGACAATCTAGACAAGCAATGACACTATCTGCCTTTAAATTACTCATAATGCAACCCGTTATCTACATTAAGTAGCTTCTAAATGACGTCAGTAAATGACACAAGCTATCTAGTCAAGCAATCCAATATCGCGGCGATCATGGATGGAGAAGCGATCGATCAAAGTACGACTTGCATTGTTTAGTCCAACTACTTTGACATCAATACCCTCGCGTTGCAAGCGCACGACCAACTTATCAAGCGTATCGACAGCGCTGACATCCCAAAAGTGCGCTTGGCTGACATCGATATGAATGGTATCTAAAGCCTCTTTGGTATCGAAGCTGTTCAGAAATTGCGTGGTCGAGGCAAAAAACACTTGCCCTTGCACATAATAATAGCGCGTATTGCTACTATCGTCATAATCGCTATATATGGTCAAGAACTGGCCAATCTTATTGGCAAAGGCTAAGGCGGATAGTAGTACGCCAACCCCGACGCCATAAGCAAGGTTGTGAGTGATGACGGTCGTCAATACTGTCGCTAGCATCACAATGTTAAATGACATAGGGTGCGTTTTAAACTCGCGAATAGACTGCCAGTTAAAGGTACCAATAGAGACCATAATCATCACTGCCACGAGCGCTGCCATCGGAATCTGACTGACCCATTCGCTCAAAAACACCACTAAGATGAGCAGCACCACACCGGCTATCAAAGTCGATAAACGAGTACGGCCACCAGATTTTACGTTGATCATCGATTGACCGATCATCGCACAGCCCGCCATACCACCAAAAAATCCAGAAACGACGTTAGCGATACCTTGACCGCGGCACTCTTTATTCTTATCACTTGGCGTATCAGTAAGCTCATCAACGATGGTGGCGGTCATCATCGACTCAAGCAGACCGACGATAGCCAAAGCGATGGAGTAGGGGGCGATGATAAGTANCGTCTCAAGNTTNAGNGGAATATCTGGCAATAAGAATACCGGCAATGAGTCAGGCAGATCGCCCATACTACCGACATTACGAATGTCTAGGTTCATATACATCGCAACCGCCGTTAAACCGACGATACAGATCAGCGGAGAAGGAATAACGCGGCCAATCTTCGGAATGAGCGGAAACAGATAAATGATCGCAAGGCCTACTGCCGTCATGATATAGACGGTCATACCGACCCGCTCTGTCATCGGATTAAGCTCAGGGAGCTGGGCGGCGAAGATCAAAATTGCGAGCGCATTGACAAAGCCTATCACCACTGAGCGCGAGACAAAGCGCATGAGATTGCCAAGCTTTAAGATACCCATCACCACCTGAATACCGCCGCATAGCAAAGTCGCTGCTAGCAGATATTGCAGCCCGTGATCGGCGACGAGATCGACCATGACTAACGCCATCGCACCGGTGGCCGCCGAAATCATCCCAGGGCGTCCGCCAACGAAGCTTATGACCACAGCGATACAAAAGGAGGCGTACAAACCTACTTTTGGATCCACGCCGGCGATAATAGAGAAAGCGATGGCTTCTGGAATCAAAGCGAGGGCGACGACAAGTCCTGACAAGATATCGCCGCGAACATTAGAAAACCACTCATCACGTAAGTTATCAACAAAAGATATCATAAGTAAGCTGCATACAATAAAAGACAAAAAGGAAGTCGCTGATCGTGGGCCTATTATCTATTAATAATAGTCACTGACAAGAGAGCTAAGGCGTGGCTTAACAGACTGCGCCTGTCAAACAGTATGGCACTTGCACAGCAGCAAAAGCCAATAACGAGTAGAAGTATAATAAGGTTTAATGATGGTGCTCAATCACAATATATGAGACTGTCAGCTCACTGGCACGATACCAAAACGGTAACGCTCATTTGACAAAAATGATAATAGAGGCAAAGGTATGCCGCTAGTGACAACATGCTAAACTAATAAAAAGCTAAGTATTTAGCCCTTAGTTATTAACACATAGCACATGGCCATTCGCCAGTAGCGATAAAAACATGGGCATAATAGCACAAAGTGGCAAAAAAGCAGTACCGAAATATCGACGTTACCGTTATCATGCTTATACTTATCGCTCAAAATGACGTGACCGCTCTCATCACTGAGCAACGTTTTCAGAGCGCCTCCATAGTTTAAGAGAAGGAAAGTATATGTCGATCTCTGCGGCACCAGCGACATTGATTCATAAAGGCAGTGGCCTACAAGTCGTCGTCGGCTTAGGGCAGTCCGGATTATCAGTAGCGCATTATCTTACCGAGCAAGGCTACCGAGTTGCCGTCACTGATAATAACTCTACGCCAGTCTTGGCTGAGCAGCTACCAGCTGCGGTTGAGATTCGTCAATTTGGCGGGATTGATAGCGAGTTATTGCTGCAAGCGGCGCGTATTATCATCAGTCCTGGTATTTCTTTGGCAACTGAGGCCGTAGCGCAAGCGCGGCAAGCGAATATCCCTGTCGTCAGTGACATTCAGCTGTTTTGTGAAGCGTGTAGTGCACCGATAGTCGCTATCACCGGCTCCAATGCCAAAAGCACCGTTACTACCTTAGTGGGACAGATGGCAGGTGATGCTGGTGTACAAGTAGGCGTCGGCGGCAATATCGGCGTGCCGGCGTTAAACCTATTAGCCAATAAAGAGATGGAGCTAGCGGTTCTTGAGCTATCAAGCTTTCAGTTAGAGACCGTTACTAACCTAGGCGCGCAAGTAGCGACTGTACTCAATATGTCGCCGGATCATCTAGACCGTCATGGCGATATGCTGGGCTACCATCAGGCCAAGCACCGTATCTTTCAAGGTGCAAAGTCAGTAGTCGTCAACCGTGAAGACGCGCTGACTCGGCCTTTAGTCGCAGACAACTTGCCTCGTATTAGCGTCGGCATTCATGCTCCTGATAAAGGCCAGTATGGTTTGATCACCGATCCTGATGGACAAATTTATTTGGCTCGCGGTACCGAGCGTCTATTATCTGCTGATAAACTACCGGTCAAAGGCCGTCATAACTTACTCAATGCCCAAGCCGCGCTCGCTTTAGGGGAGCTGGCAGGACTGCCTTTAGAGAGTATGCTCGCCACATTGCAGCAGTTTACGGGGCTTGATCATCGGTGCCAGTTTGTGGCTTCAGTGACTGATATCGACTACTTCAATGACTCAAAGGGTACTAATATTGGCTCGACTATGGCAGCGGTTGAAGGCCTAGGAGCCGTTTATGCCCCAAAAGATGGTAAGCTGCTACTAATATTAGGCGGTCAAGCAAAAGGCCAGCAGTTTGGTGAGTTGACGCCGCTTATCAATCAATATGTCAGCCAAGTCCTCATCATCGGTGAAGATGCCAAACTTATCGAGCAGCACCTGCGCGATACTGAGCTTAGCGATGATGTCAGATTGCATCAATGCCAGACGTTAGATCAGGCTTTTACTTGCGTTCAGCAAGTGACGGATAGTAGCTTATCGCAGGTACAAGCGGTACTGTTATCGCCAGCTTGTGCCAGCTTCGATCAGTTCAGTGGTTATGCTGAGCGCGGTGAGCGTTTTAGTCAGCTCGTACAGCAGCTCATGACGTCAGATACTGCCGATAGCTAAATGGTCTCTTACTCTTATAAGTGATGGATATTATTGGTTATTTATTCTATAGTTTATAATAAAACTGGCATAAGTTATTTTTTAGATTTTGATGGTGGTGTTCGCTGAACGCCGTACTTTTTGTTTGTTAGTATATTTGAATATTATGGCGCTCTCCTTTTTTTCTCGCTCAAACTCCAGCTCTTATGCCAAAACCGGTAGTGATGGCGTGTTGTCCCTACCTTCAGCTCGCGCTATTTTGATAGCTAGCGTGGGCTGCATGATGGTGCTAAGTTTGCTGATGGTTGCTTCTGCTTCTATACCCTTTGCGCTCAGTCGCGGGATGACAGAGCTCTATTTTTTCAACAACCAACTGCTCTATATGTGCATTGGCTTATTTTTGGCGTTCTTACCTTATAAGTTTGTACCACTTAAGATGTTGTACCAGACGGGTACGCAGTTCTTTTTATTGATGGTGACAGCGCTATTATTAGTCATCACGTTATTTGGTACGCCAATTAATGGCTCCAAGCGTTGGCTGAGTTTAGGAGGTTTTAATTTTCAGGTTGCTGAGCTTGCCAAGCTAGTTGTTATTGTCTTTGTCGCTGACTTTGTGGTGCGCCGCTCGTTTGAGGTGCGTAATGGTTGGGATGGTTTTCTGCGTATATCACTAGTGATTGGCCTGCTGACTTTTTTACTGTTATTGCAGCCAGACTTTGGCTCACTAGTAGTCATCGTCGGGACGGTATTTGCGATATTTTATATAGCCGGCGCGCCCTATAAGCAGTTTATAGCGTTAGGGGCGGTGGTGAGTGTACTTGGGGTATTGGCAGTAACTTTGGTTCAATATCGATTGACGCGAGCTTTGTCGTTCTTAGATCCTTTCGATGATATCCAAGATACTGATTATCAGCTGGCGCGCAGTTTGATCGCCTTTGGCCGTGGTCAGTTTACCGGAGTCGGTTACGGTGAGAGCGTACAGAAGCTTTCGCACTTACCAGAAGCGCATACCGACTTCTTATTGGCGATTACTGGCGAGGAGTTGGGGTTTGTCGGCGTGACGTTGATACTGCTGCTCGAAGCCTTGATCATCGGTAGCGCTATGCGCATTAGTTATAACGCGCTCAAACGTCGGCAGATGCGCATGAGTTATACCGCTTTTGGTATCGGTATTATCTTTATTGCTCAGACGATTATTAATGCCGCGATGAATATGGGGGCAATGCCGACCAAAGGACTAACTATGCCTTTCTTTAGCTATGGCGGCTCCTCGATGCTGATTAGCTTAGTGATGGTCGCGCTGCTGCTTAAAATATATAAAGAGAGCCCTGAGATCGAAAAGAGCCAATGTCGTCATTATTAGCAGCTAGCGCTTAAAGAGTAGCCAATTGCTGTTTGTTTTGTAGCGGGNTATTGTCCCATTGGTCAATAGCTTGTTTTAGCATACGCTCTGGCGTGTCCAAATCAACGGGCTGTTGTTGCAATAATTTGAGAGCTTGCGCGATAAGTGCGCTTGGATCACGCGTATCGATAGGCTGAGCTAGGTTTTGTTTAGAGAGTTTTTGTCCATTGGTATGGCAGATCAGGGGCAAATGATACCAGTAGCTAACAGTCGGCAAGCCTGCCATTTGTAATAAGCTGATTTGCGCGGTAGTCATTGGCAAAATATCTAGACCGCGCATGATGTGAGTGATACCCTGTAAGCCATCATCGATACTCGCGGCCAAAATATAATTAATCATGCCATCTTGCCGACGGACCACCATATCGCCCAAAGTCTGTTGCGGATTATCCCACTGCATCCCTTGAATACCATCCATAAAACCAATGGCATAATCTGGAAGCTGCAAGCGTAGCTTATGCTCCTTTTTATCTAAGNCATCATTAATACAGCAGCGCGGATAACGTTGCTGGTTGGGGGATGAACCACTAACCTTTTTTCTATTATCCCAATATCTGGCTAAGCTTTTACGTGAGCATTGGCAGCCATAAGTTAAAGGGGCTAGCACCGTCTGTAAGTAGTCGTTATAGATGTCGATGCGCTCAGATTGATGAATAATATCACCATCCCAGTATAGACCAAGCGTTTCTAGGTCTATTAATATCTGTTCGGTGAACTGCCGATCACAGCGCTCAGTATCCGTATCTTCTATGCGCAGTAGCCATTTTCCGCCCAAGGATTTGATATGACAGTAGCTGGCTAGCGCTGTCGTTAAAGATCCTAGATGTAACTCACCAGTAGGAGAGGGGGCAAAACGACCTACGGGCAAATCTGTTGTATAAGGCCTTGATGATAAAGAAGGATGAGTAACCGTTGTCAAAATAAAGCACTACCAAAGTGAGAGAAGGGCTATAGCATAACTAAACTGACGGATAAAATATATTGATTTTCAGTAGCGTACTATTAGAGGCAAATGACAGGTAGAGACAAATGACGGGCAAAATAAAGCGAGCGACTCTATCAAGAGTGCTCGCTTTGAGAAGGTATAGATATCAGTAAGGGAGTATTATTGACCCTGGTTTTGACGCTCTTTCATCTCTGATAAGGTTTTGCAATCGATACATTGCGTCGCGGTTGGACGCGCTTCTAGACGACGCAAGCCAATCTCCACTCCGCAAGTCTCACAAAAGCCATAGTCGTCATTTTCAATCTCAGCTATCGACTTATCGATCTTGCGAATCAGTTTACGCTCACGGTCACGAGTACGCAATGCTAAGGCGAACTCTTCTTCTTGAGTCGCTCTGTCGTTGATATCTGGCATGGCGCTCGACTCGTCTTGGATATAAGTCTTAGTACGGTCAGCCTCACCGATTAGCTGGTTTTTCCAGTCCAGTAAGATTGCTTTAAAATGTTCAAGCTGCGCATCAGACATATATTCTTCGTCTTTGGCAGGAACATAAGGGGTAAATTTTACCTCAGCTGGAGACGTCGTTGAAGTGCTCATAAGGGTATCCTATTTTTCCAAATTAATTCAACAAAACGATGTTGCATAAGACAAGGCTTCAAAAACTCTCTATCGCTCTGCGACTTGTCCTTTTTAGAACGTTTCACCACGGGGTACGCCAATCATAGGATAGATAAACCTAACATCAATGTGATGCCATACGTTATCAATCGCTAATATTAACCTAATAATGATAACTTTCTTTATCATTATTATACTAACCAACGTCCACTGTCACTATTATTCATTATGCCACTAAAAACTGGCTACCAAGTATCTAGTCTTTTGACCCAGCTTGCAAGATTGCCATTGTTGGCTAATTGCAACCAGCGATAGCCGGCATGTGCTTGTTTATCATAGCTAAAGTCATCCTCATAAGGCATAAACTGATAGCAAGTCGATGGTGTCGAGTAGACTGTGACCCCGTTACGATGACGGACTTGCTCTTGATGCGTATGACCACTGACAATGACCTTTAAGTGCGCATAAGGGGCTAGACGCTGCCAAAAATAATCGGCGTTTTCTATCATGTGTGCATCTATCCACTCAGAGTACATCGGCATCACATGATGGTGTACAGCTAATAAGGCCGGCTTATCACAAGTCGCAAGCTGCGCACATAGCCAGTCCATATCCGCCTCAGTCACCGCACCTCCAATTTGGCCAGGGATTGATGAGTCTAGCAGTAACAGCTGCCAAGCGTCTGTTTCAATCACATGCCGGCTCAGTAGCCGCGAATCCATAGTACGAGCCATCAGCTTACGTTGCTCAAAGGGCAGGTCGTGACTCGACTCGTCGGTGACATCATGATTACCTGCAATACAAGCAAAAGGTATCTGCGTGCTATGAAGTACCTCAAAAATATGATCATAAGTCACGCTGTCAACCTTACTGACTAAGTCGCCGGTGACGAGTATCAAATCACAGCGAATATCTTCAGCAAGCGCTTGAGCAAGATTGGCTTCAAAGTAATGTCGACAGTTGGGTTTTTCATCGCTATGGTCTTCAGCGTTATCTGTACTAGCGGGTGATAATAAATGCATATCGGTAATTTGCAGAACATTTAACTGCCCATCTGGAGCATGAACGTGGTAAGTGGGGTAGCTCAGCATGAGTAAGGTCTCTTAGGCCATAGTAGACGACAATCCTAAACGCTCTGATAACCTTAATACTTCCTAGTCGTCTATCAGTCATTTAACGATTAGCTATCTGCCTGTTTATAGCACAGTTTTTGGTAGCAACCAACTACTTAGTAAAAGAAAGTCGATAAGAGCTAAGTGCGCTTATTAATAGTAGCCGCTCGTAGCCTAATNTTTATTGGCGATTGGTGACGTTCAATTTAGCGAATAGTTTTGAGAATAAGAGCGCAATAAAAAACAAAATAGCGAGCACTAAGACAATCGACAGACCGGTTTGTATATCCATCCAAACACTGCCCCACACTCCTAAAGTCACTCCGAATTGGGCGATGATGAGGGCAGATATGACCATCTGCTTCGGCGATGTCGTCCATAATCTAGCGCTCAATGCAGGTAGTACTAAAAGCCCGCTTATCAGTAGGCTACCGACTGCTTGTAAGGCAATCGCACAAAACCCTGCCAGTATTCCCATAAAAAACAAGCGCTGGCGAGCCGGATTAACGCCTTGAATGCGAGCTAAGGCTTCATGAGTGGCAAGTTTGATTTGCGCTGGCCAAATGTATATCAGTAAGGCTAGGCCTATTAGTACGCTCGCCGCTAATATTGGCAAGTCCGCCCAATCTAGCTCTAATANATTACCGAATAAAAACCCTAAGACGTTGGCTTGTTGGTTGGTTAATTGAGTGAGCGTCAGTAAACCTAAGCATAATAAAGTGACGGCAACTACGGCTAACACCGCATCCATTGGCAAACGCTCATCGTCAATGACCACTAAGCCGAGCACCACCAGCACGCTGACGATACCAACGCCCGCCCCCATGGGTAGCTGCCAAAGCACCGCAAGCCCCACGCCCAAGAGCGTACCGTGCGCTAAGGCATCGGCAAAAAAAGCCATACGCCGCCATAACACAAGGCAGCCTAATGGGGCTGAGAGCAGCGCAAGAATACTGCCGGCAATCCAAGCCGGAGCGATAATGGCCAACCAAGCAGTCATAACTGATATCCGTTAAATAGGCGCTAAAAGGGGGTTAAAAGGGTTTCAAGATAAAGGGGTACTCATATGACGAGCGCTTAAGGNGCTACATCGCTAGGGGCATGATGCTCACAAGCGTGATGCTGATGCACATAAGGCTGCTCGTAATGATGGCCAAAGAGCTTTTGAAACTCGCTGGTGATAGCAAGCTCGCTCGGTTGTCCTTCACAGCAAATATGCTTATTGAGACAAATAACGCGCCGGCTACCTTTCATGACCCAGTGCAGGTCATGCGATACGACAAGCATGGCGCAGCGCAAAAANTCCGGCAGCTCATCAATGAACTGATAGAGCCAAACCTCAGTATCAGGATCAAGCCCCTGCATCGGCTCATCTAAGATTAGTAAGTTCGGCTTATCTAGTAAGGCGCGCGCTAGTAGCACACGCTGCGTCTCACCACCAGATAAATGACCCATCTGCCGTGAAAGCAGGTGATTTAGCGACAACTTATCAAAAATAAACTGCCGCTGCTCTGGTTGTAGTCGGCGTTTATCCGCCTGCGCTAGCAAGTCTTTGACTCGTAGCGGTAAGATAGGCGGCACCGCAAAACGCTGCGGCACATAGCCAAGCTGTAGGGGCTGATGCGCTGTTATAGTACCTTCGCTGGCGGTTATCAGACCTAAGATAAGCTTAACTAACGTCGATTTGCCTGCGCCATTAGGACCGATCAGACTCACCGTTTCATTAACCGCGATATCGATGCTGATATGCGACAGCAAGCGCTGTCTATCAATATCGTAGCTGACATTGTTTAGGCTTAGCAGCTNAGCACTACTATTTTGCTTAGTCGGTAAGGGGGTTACGCTCATAGCGGACCTATGGGTTAAAGAATGGCTTTGTGGCTTTGTGGCTTTGTGGCTTTATGCTTGATGTAAACCCTTAATGTACACAACATCATAAGAGTTAAAAGTTAAAGCGATGATAAAAGCTACTGACAAGCTTGGCAGCGGCCGCTTAGTTCGATGACGCTATGATTGACCANAAANCCNACATCTTGTTCGGCAAAGCTCATCATCTCTTGCACCGGTAAGCTGCTACATTCTTGCACTCGCTGACACTGCTCACAGATCAAGAATGCCGCGGCGTGCTCAGCACGAGGATGACAGCAAGGCACATAAGCGTTGATTGAGGTGAGCTGATGAATCAGGCCCTCACCTAATAAAAATTCTAAGCTGCGATAAACCGTAGGTGGTGCGACGTTCTTATTCCGATGCTCATGGTCGTTATCTTGCAGGCGAGCTTGCTGCAACTGGGTAATCAAATCATAAGCACCAACGGGCCGCTCGGCCTGCAATATCAGCTCATAGATCTGTTGACGCAGTGGGGTGAATCGCACACCGCGAAGGCGGCATTGCTCTATAGCAGCAGTTAGACGCGCATGCACCTCATTAGCAGTGAACTGCTGAACATCATGAAGATGGTGACTAGCTAATGAACAATCGCTCATAACCGCTCCTAAAATAATCGTGCACTTTTTATTGTTATAGTATAACATAATGCAATTAAAAATCGATACTTTAATGACAGCTGTCAATAACAATGGGCTAAAGTGGCATGATAAAAACCATGAATAAAAAAATACTATCCCCGAAGTCTTGGCTCACAAATCTACTAGCAGGTTTACTATTAGCAGGTTTGTTTACCACGAGTGCGCAAGCGGCTGATACCGTAAGCGTCAGTAATTATCCTTTGTTTTTGCTCAGTGAAGCGGTGACAAAAGGTGCACCCTCCGCTAAAAAGCTACTTAACCCGGGTGAAGTAGGGCATCACGGCAGCATCAGCCCAAAAGATATCAAAACGGTTCAAGACAGCACCTTTGTGGTTTGGTTTGGCGCGCCACTAGAGAACAACTTGGCTTCAACTTTAGATAGTGCGCCTAATGCCATATCCTTATTCGCCTTCGATGCTTTTAAGCGTTATCCGATGCGCGATGTCGCAGGTGAGCCACTAGCCGATACCTTAGATACTCATATTTGGCTCGANCCNGAAAACGCCAAAGCCATTACCCGGGCGTTGGCCGTCATTCACAGTCATGCCGATCCAAAAAATAAAACACTCTACCAAGCCAATGCACAGAAATTTGCGCAGCGAATGGATAGGGCAGTGGCTAGTCAGAAGCGTAGTGGCCAACCCGTTAGCGCTTATTGGGCGTATCACGATGCTTATCAGTATCTTGAACCAAGTCTGAATTTGCAGCTGGCTGGTAGCTTAACAGCCGATCATCATCTAGCGCCAAAAGCCAGCCAGATACGTCAGCTGAGTGAGCGGCGTCCAAATAAACGCATGTGCTTAGTGACGCAAAGTAAGCCTGCTAAAGGGCTTATTACCAAGCTGCAACCAGTTAAAACTACTATTCAGTTAGAAGATATGAGCGCCAGCGACGACTTTGTGACCGGCTGGAGTCAGATGGCGCAGCAGATAGCGAAGTGTATAGACTAGTCTTTTGCGATTAGACTGCAAGCTGGGCTCCGGCTAAACACTTGATAGTAGCGGTATTTTCCTTGCGAAAGCTAACTTGAGTCCTTATAATACTCGCGCTTGATGAGTTGAATTAGTGAGACACTGACCTTTATCTCACACTTTAGGATAGCTGATGACCCAACCTGCCAAACGCAGTCAAAAAGATCAAATAAAGGTCTATCTGAAACGGCAAACTTGGGCGCTACTCCTAGTGATCATCGCCGCTTGGCTTATAGATCGCGTTTGGTTCGGTGGCGAGCTAGTCGTCGCAAAAAGTGCGGCTATCGGCGGGGCACTTAGTTTTGTCACGCAAATGGTGTTTGCNACTTTTACGTTTAGTCATAGTGGCTATCGTGCGCGCGACCATATCGTTAAGCAATTTTTTCGCGGTCAAGCGCTCAAATGGTTGCTTGCTGTCTTTGGCTTTGCATTTATTTTTATCATGATGAAGCCTTTATCTGTATTGTCNTTATTTGCAGGTTTTATCATGATGAAAATCAGCCATGTCTTAATGCTTGGCCGAATAAAATAACCTCTTGAAAGTAAGCTATTTTCTGATAGTGACAAACGAATAGCTCTTGAGTTTTTATAATCGCTTTACGCCTAATTTGGGCTAAAGGCAACCCATTAACATAATATCTTACAATTTAATTATCGACTTAAAGCCATATGGGTGAGGATGTCACCTTCTACCTTAGCGTTACAGTTGATAAAAAACCAATAATTGACTTTACACGAATACAACGTTGCATTAATATACACAGCTAATTGTTTTGCTTAAGCATAATTTTTTGAGCAATACGCTTGCCAAATGGATAGGCAAATTAGCATATAAAAAGTTTATATGCGTATATAAAGGGCTAGTAGTGATTACTTTTAGGCCCTTTTTTGGTAGCTAAAATTTATGCAAAGCTAACAAAAAGCATTCGTGCTAATCGCACAGGTTAGATTGGGATGGCTGTATTTGAGTATGGGAGCGCTTATTATTAAGCGTGTATTTGCGCGCTATCGTATTAATGCAATTTACGGTAGATGAGCGCGGTAAAGAGTAATCCTAATCACTCACGTATCAGATGACAGCCATNTTTTGGTAGNTGANTAAATCGTTGATTAATNAGAAGCTGACANTATGGCANNCGANCAAACANCANCAGAATATATCTCTCACCACTTNACNNANTGGACNTACGGCTATTTGCCGGGCGAAGGNTGGAAAGTTGCCTACACTGCTGAAGAAGCAACTGCTAATGGGCTTTAATGCTATCCACCTTGATTCTATGNTNTGGTCAATNGGTNTGGGNATNNTATTTTGTGCNATCTTTTGGATGGTTGCCANAAANGTNACCTCAGGNGTACCTAGCAAAACGCAAGCCGCTGTCGAGATGATCGTTGAATTCGTTGATAATAACGTTCGCGATTCATATAGTGGCACCTCAAAGCTGATTGCACCTTTAGCACTAACTATCTTCGTCTGGATCTTTTTGATGAACTTGATGGATTTGATTCCTGTTGATTTTATTCCAGGTTTAGCTGGCCAAGTTGGCGCTGCTATGGGTCATGATCCGCATCATGTCTTCTTCAAAATCGTTCCAACAACCGATCCTAATATCACCCTTGGCATGTCGTTTGCTGTCTTTGCGTTGATTATTTTTTATAGTATTAAAGAAAAAGGGGTTGGTGGCTTTATCGGAGAGCTGACGCTGCATCCGTTTAGCGTAAAAAACCCTATCTTACAAATTATTTTCATCCCGGTAAACTTTATCTTAGAGTTTGTAACGCTGATAGCGAAACCTATCTCTTTAGGCTTACGACTATTTGGTAATATGTATGCCGGCGAGTTGATTTTCATTCTGATCGCGCTAATGCCTTTTTGGATTCAATGGGCGTTGTCAGTACCGTGGGCTATCTTCCACATCTTAGTTATTACCCTTCAAGCGTTCGTNTTCATGATGCTGACGATAGTTTATTTGTCACTAGCATCATCAACTGAACATTAATTAGACATTCAATAGGTAAATGAGGATACATCAATGGATCCAGTATTAGGTGGTTACACAGTTATCGCAGTAGCGCTACTTATCGGTTTAGGCGCACTTGGCACAGGTATTGGTTTTGCGATCTTAGGTGGCAAATTCTTGGAAGGCGTTGCCCGTCAGCCAGAGCTTGGTTCACAATTGCAAACCCGTATGTTCATCGTAGCAGGTCTACTTGATGCGATCCCAATGATCGGTGTCGGTATCGCTATGCTATTGTTGTTCGCTAACCCTCTAGCAGGTTAATCAGAAAGCTCAGTTGTAAATGTTTGACTGTCTTAAGTTGTCTATCTTTTTTGAGGTTACAACCTATAAGTTATACAGAGTCGGACGGTCAGACAGGATCAATGAAACTGATTTTTCATTAACAAAGAGGTGATCACGTGAACATCAATTTTACCATCGTCGGTCAAGCCATTGCTTTTGCAATATTTGTGGTTTTTTGCATGAAATTCGTGTGGCCACCACTTATCGGCGCAATCAATGAGCGTCAGCGTAAAATCGCTGATGGTCTAAATGCCGCTGAAAAAGCAAAAGCTGACTTGGCTACGGCAGAGCAAGATGTCCAGCAAGAGCTTGAACTGGCTAAGACTAAAGCTGCAGCCTTAATTGAGCAGGCGAATAAGAGCGCTAATCAACTGGTCGAAGATGCAAAATCACAAGCGCAAGCCGAAGGTGAGCGTATTCGTCAGCAAGCTCAAGCGTCAATTGATCAAGAGATCAATCAAGCGCGCGAGTCACTGCGCACGCAAGTTGCAGAGCTTTCTGTCCTTGGTGCAGAAAAGATTTTGCAAGATAGAGTCGATGAGCAAAAACATGCTAGCATGTTAGACCAACTGGCGGCGAAGCTGTAACTGTGAGGATATAATGGCTGATTTATCAACCTTAGCACGACCCTACGCAAGAGCCGCGTTTGACTATGCCAATGAGAACGGGGCCGTAAACGAGTGGGAAGATTTCTTGTTTGTCGCAAGCAACGTTGTCAATGACAAAGCGTTTCGTAATTGGCTAGAAAACCCAGCCATCACGGCTGAGCATAAGTCAGCTGCTTTGGTTGATCTTTATGACTCACAAGTGGCTGGTGATGACGATTCTGCTTTTAAGCAACTACTAGGCGAGAGCAAAGGCTCTCGCTATGGTAATAGTATTAGCTATCCTAAAGTGTCACCAGCGCTAAACAACTTCGTAGAGCAATTGGCGCAGCAAGAGCGTCTAGCCCTACTTCCTGAAGTTTATCAGCACTATCGTAGCCATAAAGCGAGTAGCTTGAAACAGCTTGATGCTTATGTCACGACCGCTTATCCATTGACTGCCGCGCAGCGCGAAACGATTCAAACGCGCCTAGCTGCATCGCTCAATGCGACTGTGGTGATTCACGAAACGGTTGATCCTAGTCTATTGGCAGGCGCTACCATAAAAGTCGGTGACAAAATCATTGATGATTCGATGCGCGGCAAGTTACAACAGTTAAAAACACAGCTAACTGCCTAATGCCAGTATAAGCGTAGCGCTACTATNTTAGTAANGAGTAGCGGCTACGTGATAGTAAGAGCATTTAAGTCAGTGGGCGGGTTATCATAAATTAAAGGAAACAAGGCAATGCAACAACTGAATCCAGCGGAAATCAGTAATCTGATTAAGCAGCGTATTCAAGACCTTGATGCAGGTGCAACTGCAAAGAATGAAGGCACGATTGTCAAAGTATCTGACGGTATTGTGCAAATTCATGGTCTTGAAGATGCCATGTACGGCGAAATGATTGAGTTTGAAGGCGAAATCTACGGAATGGCGCTTAACTTAGAGCGTGATTCTGTTGGCGCAGTCGTACTCGGTGACTATCTGCAATTGCAAGAAGGCCAAAAAGCTTATTGCACGGGTCGCATTCTTGAAGTACCAGTAGGTCCTGAATTATTAGGCCGTGTTGTTGATGCTTTAGGCAACCCTATTGACGGCAAAGGTCCTATCGATGCCAAAATGACAGATAAAGTCGAAAAAATCGCTCCAGGCGTTATCGACCGTCAATCAGTCGATCAGCCCGTTATGACCGGTTATAAAGCCGTTGATACCATGATTCCGATCGGTCGTGGCCAGCGTGAGCTTATCATCGGTGACCGTCAGACGGGTAAAACCGCTATGGCTATCGATGCGATCATCGCACAGAAATCTTCTGGCATTAAGTGTGTCTACGTGGCTATCGGTCAAAAACGCTCTACTATCGCTAACGTCGTACGTAAGCTTGAGCAAACCGGCGCTCTAGAATACACCACGGTTGTTGTTGCTTCTGCTTCTGAGCCGGCAGCGCTACAGTACATCGCACCGTACTCAGGCTGTACAATGGGCGANTACTTCCGTGACCGCGGCGAAGATGCGCTGATTGTATTTGATGACTTATCAAAGCAAGCCGTCGCTTATCGTCAAATCTCACTACTACTACGTCGTCCGCCAGGCCGTGAAGCGTATCCTGGTGACGTATTCTATCTACATTCACGTCTACTTGAGCGTGCATCACGCGTNAACGCGGANTATGTAGAGAACTTCACAAATGGTGAAGTCAAAGGTAAAACCGGTTCATTGACCGCACTACCTATTATCGAAACACAAGCCGGTGACGTTTCTGCATTCGTACCGACTAACGTGATTTCAATCACTGATGGTCAGATCTTCTTAGAATCAAGCCTATTTAACTCAGGTATNCGTCCTGCAGTCAACGCTGGTATCTCGGTATCGCGTGTTGGTGGTTCTGCTCAGACTAAGATCATCAAAAAGCTCTCAGGTGGTATCCGTACTGCACTAGCACAGTACCGTGAATTGGCTGCCTTTGCTCAGTTTGCATCTGACCTTGATGATGCGACTCGTGAACAGCTTGACCATGGTGAGCGTGTTACAGAGCTGATGAAGCAAAAGCAGTATCAGCCGATGTCTATCGCTGAACAGGCCGCAGTTATTTATGCCTCAAACGAAGGCTTCTTATCTGATGTACCGGTAGAGAAAATCGGTTCTTTTGAAGAAAGCTACTTACGTTATATGCATGACGAACAGAGCGAGCTTATGAACGAGATTAATGAGACTGCAAATTACAATGATGATATTGCTTCTCGTTTGAAGTCAGCTGTTGAGACTTTTAAACAAAATCACAGTTATTAATTTAATGGGTTAAGCCGATTTGGTTTTAGCTTATCGTATACCAAGTGGCGCGTTGTCTGAGTAGATAGTTGCGCCACTGCTTTAACCCTTATCGGTATTAGATTGCGTTATGCTCGCATATAACCCTTATTTTTAAGTGTTAATTCTCTATCATATGCGGCATGCGCCACTGCTTTTTAACCCTCTTATATTGGAATCATTATGGCAAGCTTAAAAGAGATACGTGCCAAAGTCACCAGTATTAAAAGTACCCAGAAGATTACTCGCGCTATGCAAATGGTTGCAGCGAGTAAGATGCGCCGTGCCCAAGAGCGCATGGAAGTGGGTCGCCCGTATGCTGATAGTATGCGCCGGGTTATCTCGCATTTGGTACATGCCTCATCAGATTATAAACACCCTTATATGGTAGCGCGTCCGGTTGATAAAGTGGGCTATATTGTTATCACTTCGGATCGTGGCCTAGCGGGTGGCTTGAACATTAATTTGTTCAAAGCTTTATCCACAAGTATTCAAGACTATCAAAATCAGTCTGTACAAGCCGAATTTGCGGTTATCGGTGCCAAAGGTGTCAGCTTCTTCAAGAATTTTGGCGGAAAAGTGACCTCTGCGGTGACGGATTATGGCGATAAGCCGACTTTCGAGCAGGTGAATTCACCCGTACAAGCGATGCTTGATGATTATGCTAACGGCAAGCTTGATCGCATTTATGTGGTCTATAACAAATTCGTTAATGCCATGACGCAAAAGCCAACGGTTAACCAGTTAGTGCCTTTGCCTGAAGGGTCATTTGATAGTGATTCTAGCGGTATGCAGACTGAGCTTAGTTGGGATTATATCTACGAGCCTGATGTCAAAACTTTGATTGATGAATTACTTGGACGCTATATTGAATCGATCGTTTATCAAGCGGTCATGGAAAATATTGCCTCTGAACAGTCGTCACGTATGGTTGCTATGAAAGCGGCAACTGATAACGCTGGTGACCTAATTAACGATTTACAGTTGGTTTATAACAAGCTGCGTCAAGCGGCGATTACCCGAGAAATCTCGGAAATCGTTGGCGGTGCTGCTGCTGTTTCATAATTGACTACAACCATATATAGAAGTTCAAGGAGAACGCAATGAGTAGCGGTCGTATTGTACAGATTATTGGCGCGGTTCTTGACGTCGAGTTCAACCGTAACGAAGTTCCTCAGATTTTTGATGCCTTGCAAGTTGATGGCACCGAAACCACTCTAGAAGTACAGCAACAGTTAGGTGATGGCATCGTACGTACGATTGCTATGGGCTCAACTGAAGGTCTAAAGCGTAACCTACCAGTGACTAATACCGGTGCAGCTATTTCTGTACCAGTCGGTACAGGTACGCTTGGTCGTATCATGGATGTTCTTGGTCGTCCTATCGATGAAGAAGGTCCCGTACAAGCTGAAGAGAAGTGGTCTATCCACCGTAATGCACCAAACTATGCTGAGCAGTCAAACAGCACTGAGCTGCTAGAGACTGGTATTAAAGTTATCGATCTACTTTGCCCGTTTGCAAAAGGTGGTAAAGTTGGTCTGTTCGGTGGTGCCGGTGTTGGTAAAACCGTTAACATGATGGAGCTGATCAACAACATCGCGCTAAAGCACGAAGGTCTATCCGTGTTTGCTGGTGTTGGTGAGCGTACTCGTGAAGGTAACGACTTCTATCACGAAATGCAAGAAGCGGGCGTTGTCAACACTGAAGACTTTAGCAAATCTAAAGTTGCGATGGTATACGGTCAGATGAATGAGCCACCGGGTAACCGTTTGCGTGTTGCACTATCTGGTCTAACTATGGCTGAGTACTTCCGTGATACTAAAGATCCTGCCACTGGCAAAGGTCGTGACGTACTCTTGTTTGTTGATAACATCTATCGTTATACACTAGCAGGTACTGAAGTATCAGCACTGTTAGGCCGTATGCCATCAGCAGTTGGTTATCAGCCAACACTCGCTGAAGAGATGGGCTTACTACAAGAGCGTATTACCTCAACTCAGTCAGGTTCTATTACTTCAGTTCAAGCCGTTTATGTACCAGCCGATGACTTGACGGATCCATCGCCAGCAACGACGTTTGCTCACTTGGATGCGACTGTTGTACTAAGCCGTGATATTGCTTCACAAGGTATCTATCCTGCGGTTGATCCACTAGATTCAACCTCACGTCAGCTAGATCCACAAGTTATCGGTGAAGAGCACTATAACGTTGCTCGCGGTGTACAGGAAGTATTGCAGCGCTATAAAGAGCTCAAAGACATCATCGCCATCCTAGGTATGGATGAGCTGTCAGAAGAAGATAAACTGGTCGTTTATCGTGCGCGTAAGATTCAGCGTTTCTTATCACAGCCATTCCACGTCGCCGAAGTATTCACCGGCGCGCCTGGTAAATATGTGTCACTACGCGATACTATTGCTAGCTTCAAAGCAATCATCGCAGGCGAATATGATGATCTACCAGAACAAGCGTTCTATATGGCTGGCGGTATCGACGAAGTTGTCGCTAAGGCCGAAAAAATGAAATCTACAGCAGCATAAATCGCTAAAGAGTCGTCTGGCGAATAAAGGGTGTTTATCACGTTCATTCGCTAGTCGGCTCGATAGCAAGCCCGCTGTTTTTAAGACTTTTTCATAATAAGGATTTAGGTATGGCAACGTTACAATGCCGCGTCGTAAGCGCCCGTGAAGAGCTATATTCAGGCGAGATCAGTATGCTGATTGCCACTGGTAGCGAAGGCGAGATTGGTGTTCTACCAGGACACACGCCATTGATTACCTTGCTAAAGCCTGGCTCAATGCGAGTACAAACGCCAGATGGTCAAGAGGAAGTCATCTACGTGTCTGGCGGCGTACTTGAAGTACAGCCGAAGATGGTTACGGTATTAGCCGATACGGCTATGCGTGCGCATAATCTTGATGAAAGTAAAATCATCGAAGCACGCCGGGAGGCTGAACAGTTACTAGTCAACCAAACAGATACCGTACAGACTAATGCCGCGCTTGCTTCATTAGCAGAATCAGTCGCTCAGCTACAAACGATTCGTAAGTATCAAAACCGCTCATAATCTGTTTTATGCGCTTAATCAGCGTTTAAGTTAGGTTCAAGGTTTCACTAGAAACAGTCCAATTTGGGCTGTTTTTTTTGGTTATAGACCCTAGTAGTCAGGCAGGAATTTCGTTATATTGTTAACATAATAAAAGAGTAGCGGGCCTTGTTTGTCACTATCCGGCATTTATATTAGTTATCCCTAGGTATCGAGCGTAACTACTCATTTATAATTTTCATAAATAGATGACACCTACTGGTATCCATGTTGTTTGAAAGCTTTATATTTACCTACTTTCGGACGAAAACTAAGATTTTAGACGGGCTTGTTTATAGGTTTTGTTAACGATAATAGGCTATAGTAGGGTAAGCTATAAGTTTAGTAGTATACTAGCTTGCTATGACTGAGCTGCACCTATAAACAAAATATATAAAAGTATTTAGGATAAGTAGAAGCATTGTTAAGACTACTGCTCTCTTAATATTCATTCTCGCTGCAAATTTTCTGTTTTTAATTTAGATGTATTAGAGGATATAACGATGACAACCCCTGAAGATGACAACACCCCGCGAATTTTGATTGTTGAAGATGATGAGCGTCTGGCTATGTTAACCCAAGATTATTTGGTTAAAAACGGCTTAGAAGTCGCTATCGAGACAGATGGCAATCGTGCTATTCGCCGTATTGTCAATGAACAGCCTGACATGGTAGTGCTCGATGTCATGCTGCCAGGTAGTGATGGTTTGACGGTCTGCCGTGAAGTGCGCCCGCATTATCAAAATCCAATTTTGATGTTGACCGCTCGTACTGAAGATATGGATCAAGTACTAGGTCTTGAGATGGGCGCGGATGATTATGTTGCCAAGCCTGCCCAGCCGCGCGTACTATTAGCTCGTATTCGTGCGTTATTGCGCCGCTCAGAAAACGCCCCATCAGAAGATGTACCGCAGCGTTTAGAGTTTGGTGAGCTAGTCATCGATAATGGTGGCCGTTCAGTGAATCTAGGCGAAGAATTGGTTGACTTCACTAGCGCTGAATATGACCTGCTTTGGTTGTTAGCATCTAATGCTGGCCGCATCTTATCTCGTGAAGATATCTTTGAGCGCCTGCGCGGTATTGAGTATGATGGTCAAGATCGCTCTATTGACGTACGTATCTCGCGTATCCGTCCTAAAATTGGTGACGATCCAGAAAACCCAAAACGTATTAAGACTGTCCGTAGTAAAGGCTATTTGTTCGTCAAAGAAGGCAACTAGGGCTATAGGGATTATTTGTAAAGAAACCAGCGCTGTGCTGGTTTTTTTATTTTTTGAATAAAGATCTTAATCAAGTTTTTAATGCAGCAAACTCTAACATATTTACGAGCGTTGCTATAGAATAGCAGCAGCAATTTACTAATAAATCATTTCATGCTTTGGTTACGGCAATTATGTCATTAGTCTCATCTTTAAAACACAGTATCTTTGTTCGTATATACGCTGGGCTCTTGATAGTCTGCTTGTGTGTTGCTCTTTTTGCGCAGTTATTGATGGATACTATCAATCAAGAGCGTATGCAAACCTATCGCGAGAATATGGCGACTGGCGCTTTTTACTTGGTAAGTGAGGGTCTTGCGCATCAGGAGTCGGAAACCCAGCGCGAGTACTGGCTATCTGATGCTAGTAGTTTATTCGGCTCAACGTTTCGTATCNTGCCAATCGAAAATATAGATTTTAGTGCTAGTGAACGACGCCGTTTCGAAAGTGGCGAAACGGTAGTTCGTTATGTCAGCCAACCGGCCTATGCTGATGTCTACCACCGTTTACCTGATGATAAAGTATTGACCGTGCGTGTCTCGCAGGTCACTGAGCAACAAGTACGCGCTATGGCGGTGTTCTTATTAGATGATTTGTCTTATTACGCGACCCTGCCGGAGAAGCGCGCACACCTAACGGAACTTGAAAACAAATTTTCTTATCCCTTGACGTTAGACACTATAGATACTTTTGATTTAGATGATGACCAGTTGGCACGCTTGCGCCGTGATGAAGTGGTTATTTTGCTGCAAGATAGCAATAGTAGCCAAGGTAACTCTTCTATCAAGATTGTCATTCCCTCTGAGATCAATGATATGGCCGTTTTAATGGGGCCAATACCATTATTTAACTGGTTTCCACTGAATTTGATTATCAGTATGGTACTGATTAGTATGTTTCTAATCAGCTTAGGCGTCTATGCGCTTATCTTCCCACTTGAGCGCAAATTGCAGCTGATACAAGTGGGGGTGAATGAGGTCAGCGATGGTAATCTCGACATTCAGGTACAAGTGATTGGTCAAGATGAGATTGCGCGCCTCTCTGCTACTTTCAATGCGATGACCTCTCATATTAAGCGCTTGATTGAATCGCAGCGCGAGCTGACACGCGCGGTATCGCACGAACTGCGCACACCTGTTGCCCGTATTCGCTTTGCNGTNGATATGCTNGCCGATACCGACGATGNAGACTCGCGCTTTATGCAGCGCGACTATATCGACGAAGATATCGAAGCTTTGAATGGTNTAATCGATGAGATTTTGACTTATGCCAAACTAGAGGAAGGTTCACCTAAGCTCGACTTAGAGTCAGTCAATCTGAAAGAATTGGTAGAACAAATTGTCCGTGAGACAGAAGCCCTAGGCAAAGATATCAAAATCGTTGGCAATCCTCCTAATAGTAAAGTGACTGCCGTGGCCGATCGGCGCTACTTACACCGGGTGATTCAAAACCTTGCCGGTAACGCGCTGCGTTATGCCGAAGGTACTATCATTATTAGCGCTTGGGTGAAAAAGGGCAATGCATTTGTCAGCGTAGAAGATGATGGGCAGGGTATTCCAGAAGAAGATCGCGAAAAGGTCTTTATTCCTTTTGCTCGCTTAGACGACAGCCGTACCCGAGCTTCAGGCGGTTATGGTTTAGGGTTGTCGATTGTCTCGCGCATTGCTTTTTGGTTCAATGGCAGCATGAGCGTTGATGAAAGCCCAGAGCTTGGCGGCGCTCGTTTTATCATGACTTGGCCTGTCAAACCCCTAACTCAGACGATTGCCGCTGACCAAATCACCCAAGAAAAGAGCGAGCGCAGCTTTGAGAGTTAAGCTTAAACATTTAGCTTATTATAGGGCGTGTTGGACATTCACAAATGCGCACTGCTGATCGCTACTAGTTAATCAAAGCTGTGTTCTAGTCGTCGTTAAAATTGCAGATAATGCTTATTGCATTGGCTAGCTGATTTTATTTAAACAGTCGCAACGACTAGGGCGATTTTAGCATCAGCCCTCACGACAACAACAGGGACAGGACTATTTTTTGCCGCTTTATTGATAAAAATAGACGCTTAGAACGACTAAACTTACCATTTTTATCTGCAAATCAGCTAAAAAATAGTCTCTGTCAGTGCCATGGTCGAATGTTCAACACGCCCTAGACTTATCAGAATTAAATAGTATTATTGCGCTTTATAAATAGGACGAAGATAGAGGAGAGCTTGGATGCCTTACTTGTTTGGCGGCTTGATAATACTCAATGCAGCAGTACTGGTGAGCTATTTGTTTTTTCAACAGCCTAGTACTACCCAGAGCTTACAACAAGCGCAAGATGAGCTGGTGCAGCCTATAGACTTTATCAACAGCTCTGAGCATATCCCGCCCCCTATCGGTACTACAGATTAGCTTTTGGCTTACCTTTTAATCAGCAAATGCTTTTATCTTCTATTCGCCATGTCTCGATAGTATCACTGATAGTGTTGCCGATAGTGTCGCCGGTAGCACTTAGCGATCTGTAGCCTTAGTATCGGCCTTTTCATAGCTCCCCTCTTTATCAGCAGTCTCCGTATTAATAGTTTCTGTATTGTTAGTTTCCTTATTAACAGTCTCTTTATCAGTCGCTGCTGCTTGGTCAACTTCAGCAATCAGCGGTATTTTTACACAGACTTGTAAGCCGCCTTCGGGGTGATTAATCGCCTCTACCGTACCGTGATGTAATCTAGCAATACGGTTCACGATAGCCAGACCTAGACCACTACCTTGTGTGGTACGAGCGGTTTCGCCGCGCTCAAACGGCTGCATGATACGCTCTAACTGATCTTCTGCTACGCCATCACCGCAGTCACGCACACAAATGACCAGCTGCTCTTGCGCCTCACCCATAACTTCGCTCTCACTAATGACATCGCTCTCAGTTGTCGCTAGCGTCTCTTTAAAGGTTGGCACCACCGTCGCTGATAGAAATATAGGCGTCTTTCCATAACGATTGGCGTTATTGACTAGATTAATAACCATCCGTTTGATAGACAAAGGACGTACAGGTACTTGCTTATCTAGTTGAGACTCATAAACGAACTCCATAGGCGCAAACTGCACAATAATCTCATTAAATATCGTATCCAAGTCAGTCAAACGCACCGGTTCATCAGAGCCATCTTTCATAAACGAGATAAACTGCTCCAAAATCGCGTCCATATCTTCTACATCATAAATCAAGCCTTCTCGAAAAAAATCATCCGGCAGCATCTCAGCAGTAAGGCGCATACGGGTCAGCGGCGTGCGCAAGTCATGCGAGATACCTGCGAGCATAATCGTGCGCTCCTTTTGCGCTTGATTAAGCGTAGTGAACAAGCGGTTAAAAGCCAGATTGACTTGCCGAATCTCAGTAGGCCCTACTTGTGTCGGCAGGGTAGTGGCATGACCCAGACGAATATAGTTAGTCGCGGCTCGCTGCAAATGGCGCAAGGGTCGATTCAATTGCCGCGCTATCAAGATAATGGTCAGTAGCGTCAAAATAGGAATGCCGAGTAAGAAAAACCCTAACAGTGTCGGACTGTACTGGGAGTAGTAGATAACCGGCTCACGTATCCAAAAACTCGTGTCGCGGCTATCTTGCACCCATAGTTGCGGCGTTGGCTTAAACTTAAAATAAACCTGTA
>FUFK010045799.1_pt1 | contig 32791 bp, 23 predicted proteins | sample 1021851 | NCBI WGS metagenome assembly FUFK01 (sample SAMEA51879418, study PRJEB19060) | metagenome | reverse complement strand
ATGGAATATTGCTTGGAGCAAGGAATGGTAAAATCAATCGGCGTGTCCAACTACGGACCGACCCACTTAGAAGCCATGAAAGGCTATGCTAAATATATGCCAAGCGTCAACCAAGTTGAGTTCAATCCATGGCTTCAACGCCCCGACTTGAAACAGGCTACAGAAGCCGCAGGAGCCAAAATCATGGCGTATTCTCCACTAGCTAGAGGCCATAAGGTAGACGACCCGAAACTTGAGAAGATCGCCAATGAACTAGATTGCACTCCAGCTCAAGTAGCGATAAAGTTCTGCTATGATGAAGGTTGTATTACCATACCAAAATCAAGTAGGCCAGAGCGAATTATTGAAAATATCGCCTCTCTAGATGTCGATATATCGTCACATTATGAGGAAATCAAAGCGCTTGAGTGCAATTATATTTCTGGCTGGGACCCAACTACCGACCCCTAATCAGATCGATTTTTGATACAATCGGGTAAACACAAAAAAACCCTATAGCGAGGGGGGGGATACAATGTCAGAGAACTTTTGGGATGTTAAACCTCCTGAGGATGATGAAAAAGCGAAAAAACATGACGTGGTTGAACTTTCTGAAATACCAGATAAAGAGCAATCTGATAAGATTCATTTTCCCAATCCTCTAAAAATTCAAATCGATGGGCAGGAGGGGGATTTTTTCCTCGAGAACCAAGCCACGTTGTCCAGTGAAGCAATTAATACAATCCGTTCCAGTAATGAATTTTGGATCATCGATATAGATGCTAGTAGAAATGCCTTTTTTCAGATGCACATGGAGAGTGGGCTGATTGAGTATTGGGCTGATGGTGCAATGCAAAGTCAGCAAACCGGTGATATCGATGACGCGTTAAAATATCTAGAATCGATTTTTACTACGGGTTCAGTCAGTCAAACCACAAAGGTTNANNTTAACGACAATCCAANATNGGNATCTAATGCAATTGTCCCAACNCAGCAGCGGATTGAGGCAATGCAGCAGNTAGATGTTGCANAACTCGAATCGNTTGAAACACCAGAAATCCACGATTTTTTCAGTTATGGTGGATTAGTGCTAGCTACGATTATTGTTGCCATTCCCACTTTGCTTCTTTTTCTGAAAGGCCCCGGGGGCCTCGCTGTCGGCTCTTTCATCGCTACTACTGCTCTTTTTGTATTGGTTTACCGTTATTTCACCCGAACCAAGATTGCGCATTTCAAAAATCAACAAACCTATGTTTGGTATCAAGGTAATTCTGTGCTATTTATTTATGTCAAAGAATTGACAGACAAGTTACTGACCTGGACTACTACAACTACTTCAACAGATTCCGAAGGGAACAAAAGCACAACCAAGCACCGGCATTTCAGAATAATCGACGCTAATGGCGGAGAATTGTTCTCCGGCGAGGGTGCTGGCGGCAAATCGGGTTGGGGCAGGGACGAGTTGATAAAATTGCTTGGATTAGAAACAATGGCCAAAAACAGGTATAAACCACCATCAACAAAACATTCGGTGACTGGCAACACAATGCGTGATTTGGGTAACAAGGCAAATATGCAAACCGCCATGAAAGGTATATTTGCCCTTATCTTAGTGCCAATATTATTTATTGGAACGATAGTCATCTTCATCATTGTGGGTTTATTTGTACAAGAAGGATTTGGGACTTATTATGATGACTATGAAATGCCAAACCGATGGTGTGATTATAGCGTAAATTATCCTGTTACAGTGCCGCTTACCGTGGCATATGAAACATCAATGGATGGTTATGAGGATAATAGAGAGGATGGCACGTATTCTGATGCGAATCTAGTCACGAATGGCGGCATATGCACCTACCGGTATCGAACTGGAGATTCAAGAGCATTTGAGTTTGTATATGAATTACAAGAGGTGTCAGATATTGATGGAATTAGCATGCTAGTTATGCCGCACCCTGGCGGCCAGACGGTTGGTTATTCAGGTCTTGAAGTCTATATATTGACTAACAACAGTGACGAGTGGGAGTTACAAATCGACTCACCTTACATGTATGGCGATTATGAACGCTATGCTTCATACGATAATTATCCAGATGGGTTTTATTATGGCGAGTGGTTTAGACACGCTTTTGATAATACGGTAGAGAATGTTTCTGTTGTGAAAATCGTTACCGGTAATGCTGACCAATTAGGCGACCGGTCGGTTAGTTTCTCTGGATTAAGGGTTGATGCTGCGGGCGATTATGATTATCCCGATTATCGAATTTGTAGTGGCGAATGGGACGGCTTGTTTGAAAATTCAACTAGCGATATGATTGCCTGGGATCCGTATGGATGTTGAATGCTATCAATATCAAGACAAATTATTCAATAACAGCCATCTAGCATTATCATGGCCATAATAAATTTTCAAGATAAATTTGCCAAATTCAGTGAACATTGGACCCCTAAAGTGATTGCTGAAATGAACGATTATCAGTTTAAATTAGCTAAAGTGAAGGGCGAATTTGTTTGGCACAAACATAGTGATACCGATGAAGTATTCATTGTCATTGAAGGTTGTTTGAAGATTGAATTTGCTGCAGAAACTATTGAACTTAATGCTGGTGAAATGTATGTAGTGCCTAAGGGTTTGCAGCACAAACCATATTCAGATGAGGAATGTAAGATTCTCTTNGTTGAGCCTAAAGGCGTGGTTAATACCGGTGAGGCTGACAGTGATTTAACTGCATCAAACGACGTCTGGGTTTAATCTTCAGCAGAGTTGTCAACTAAATGCTTGACATTTTTTACTGCTGCATCAACTTGCGGAATTTGTTCGACTTTTCGTTGAGCACTGGTAGTAACTTCCAACGCTTCTAATTTCTTACCCGAGGGGACAATTCTTGCATCATATGATGCAACAGCATCATTGTAAGCGCCCACAGCTTGGCTAATCCCTCTGCCCATTTTCGCAATATCCCCGCTAAATTTGGCTACTCGGTCGTAGAATTCACGCGCTTGAGAATGAATTTCTTTAGCATTTTCAGCCATAGACTGTTGCTGCCAATATAGTCCAACTGTGCGTAGTAAGGCTAACAGAGTCACTGGAGTAACAATGAGGACATGTTTGTTAAACCCGTATTCTTGCAGCGTCGGTTCGTATTCAAAGGCGGCTGACAAGATAGGTTCAGCAGGAATGAACATCACCGTAAAGTCTGAACCACCTATGAGGTTTGGATAGTTTCTACTTGCTAAATCGTCAATGTGTTTCTTGACATTTTTAGCATGCTCGACCATTTTACTACTCCTCGCATCAGGGTCTTCCAGATCTAGTCCGTCCCAATAGGCTGCGAGCGGAACTTTTGCATCAACCGGGACACTGCCGCCATCTGGAATTCTTGCTAGCAAATCTACTCTCGCTCCACCTGCACCTGATTTAAGGGTATACTCGACGTCAAAATCACAATGCTGTAGCATGCCTGCAGCCTCTGCGATATTCTTTAGCGCAACCTGCCCCCAATCTCCTCTTGCTTTTACCGACCCTCGTAGTGCAGTAGATAACTTGACATTGGTATCTCGGAGGTTGGTAGTTTGTTCCTGTAACCCCTTTACCATTGTAGAAATTTCAGAATATGCTCCTTTGCGACTCTTCTCCATTTCTGTTGTTGCCTGTGCTAACTTGTCTAGATGTTCCTTGATTGGGTTTACTAATGATTCAACCTCTTTCTTTCTTGCGTCATGATCTTTCGATGCTTCAATCTGAACTTGTCCTAACTGTGCCTGCGCTAACTTAAGGAATTCCTCTGAATTTTGTCGACTGACATCAACTGCAATATTTTTCATTTCTGCTTCCATTGCCGCCTTGGTTTCTTGCATCGCAGCTATTTGCGCTTCAGATTTTGCTGTAGCTTTGATTGCATCGCCAGAATATTTATTTTTGGCGAATAGGTAACCTAAACCGATACCTATCGCACAGCCCAGAACCAACAAACCATACTCTGCCACAGTCGCCATGATGTACTCAAATTGTCAACACTTATTCAATTATGTCCATGGACGGAATTCTACCCGTGCCTGCCGGGGAAATATCTCATATAGTAACAAATCAGCCACATATATGTTGACATGCGTTTAGAGTGGCCGGTATACGTTTTCACTGCGGGAATATTCTTTCTTTTCGCCATCGGCGTCCAATTCATCTCTCTTGGCAAGACTACCGTAGTCGGATTGTTCATCATCTTGACAATACTCTATGCTTGGGTCGCCTGGGTCATGGTAAAACGGAAGGCAGTACTCGAACTTCATAGTTACCAAAAATGCCCATCATGTGGTGAACTTACTCCAATTCAAGGAGACTATTGCATGATGTGTGGAGCCGCACAGTCCTAGCCAAATCAGTAATACTATTTCCGGCGATGCTGGATAACTAACTTTAAACAATGATTTATAGCCAGTCCTTGAGACATTAACTCATGAATCTAAGCAATACAGACCGCGGTATCAGGCTGATATCAGGGGCATCATTGCTGACGTTTGATTATCTTGCCAGTTCCAGTTGGGAAATAGTCTTCCTTATCTTTGGAATGTGGGGGTTGATTTCTTCGGTGTTTGGCTTTTGCCCATTTTACTCAGTAATGGGATTCAATACTTGCCCGACAAAGATTCCGCAGTAAGTATACAATATGTTGGCTCAATCTCTCAGCCATTAAACTGTTAGTTGACAGCATTAGAGGTAGTTACTTCCCGCGGTTTTGATTTGCCTTTAATGAAGGACGTAGCTTTTCTGCGCCCTTACCCTTGTTGTGTAGACCACGTCCTCGCTTGCCAGCAGAGGTTTTACCGCGGTAAACTCGGCCCTTGTGGGCGTTATTGCCGTTAGCAGAGCAGAAGACCCCTAATTGTTTATCATTGATAATTGCAGGGTGGTGTGTATCGATCATGATGACTTCGAAGTACTTGTGCTTACCATCTTGTCCGACCCAGTATGAATTTAGGACTTCTAGGTTAGGGAAGTGGCGCGCCACACGCTCTTCAGCGATTCGCTGAGTATTCTTTGCCATAGTTATCTTGGAAATACCGGCTTTAGATGGCTTTCTTTTCATGTGAATTTTACCCTTCCGTAGTCCGCCCCGGCGAACTCTGGTACGAACTAAGACAACTCCTTGCTTAGCTTTGTAACCCATTCTACGAGCAGCATCTANGCGAGTAGGGCGGTCTATTTTGCAGTTAACCGGCTCTCTTCGCCACTGTGCCATACGGGCTTGGCGATACATGTGTGGTAGAGCATCTTTAGGTCTCTTCCAAGTTGCACGAACGTGTTGGTATAGTCCTTGAGCCATGTTATCACCGCTTCTCAGCACTTGGCCGACAAAACTCCCCTTTATGAGTCTACCTTCGCGATACTGGATGGAAATTTTTGATATTTCGCCAATGATTTTGTAATTTAAACATCAACTTTCTGTCTCAAACCATTGCCCTGCAAATCGATTACCAGTTCGCGNCAAGGTTTCTCTAAAATAACCCGAGTTAAAACATCGTGAATAGCCAAATTCCACCAATAAATGACCTTCTTAAGTGTCGAAAGTCAGGGTTGGTTACCGGGGGTGAGGATGTGGATACTTTAGGGACACCTAATATAGACTTGACAAAATTCTTCGCGACCACTCCAACCCATGAAATTGATGGCAAATCAGTCGATGCAGTTGCCTTGATGAACAGCGTCAACATGATTTCCATGAAATTAGATTCCGATAATGTTGAACATGTCAAATACCTTACAACTGAGGGTCTAAATAAACAACAAAGATTGGAATTCCTTCAACACATTCGTAATGAACTCGATGCAGATCTGTTTGAATTGTCAACGTGTAATAGAGTGTTGTACGTAGGATTTAATGTGACTTGCAATGAACTTGAAGCGGGAGTGCTGAAGGCGACTTCACTTGATGCAGCTCCATTTGATTATTTTAGTGGCATAGACGTGTGGCGCCATCTAGTCAAGGTTTGTAGCGGACTAGACTCTTTCATTATGGGGGAGTTACAGGTTATGTCTCAGTTTAGAGGGGCAGTCGCCTGGCATAAAAAGCACGGATTGATCAGTGATCTAAATGGCTCCTTTTTCGATCATATTGTATCGGCAAACCGAATGATAAGACGAGAATTTGGGTTTAATCAAACTACGGAGTCTATGCTTAATCTGGCAACTAGTGCGCTACAAGAAATTATTCCGAATAACGAATCAATATCCTCAATAGTGCTTGGTTTCGGTGACATGGGGACTAAAGCTGTAGAAGTCTTACTCTCACTTGGTCAGAGTGACATTTCTGTAATCTCCAGATCTCCCGACAAGGCAGCACTCAAAAATCCAGAAATCGCCGCAAAAGTCAATTTCGTGACTTTTGAACAATGGAAATCACAAGCATCAACGCCCGATTTGATAATCTCAACAATCCGCAATAATGAACCGACCTACAATGGTTCAAACCCAATCCCAACTACCTCAGATGCCATCATAATGGATTTTTCATGGCCCCCGTCCATCGACTCTTCAGGAGTTGCAGAGAATCAAGAATTGTTTGATACAGAATATTGGATAAGAGCCGCACATAGACTAGGCGTAGAATGGAATTATTCCTCCACAATAAGTAAAAGTGAAAAATTAATCAGCGAAATACAGCAACGGTTCATGACAGCATTAACGGATAAAGCTCAAGGAAAATTTAGAGCCTTCATGTATCAAACGCTAGATGATTTGTCCAAGCAATGGCAGGAGTCAGATCTTGTTGATAACTCACATGCTCAACTTGACGCATTCTCCCGTGAAATAGCCACTTGGATCTGCAATCAATCTGGACCATTCAGTACATCGCAACTCGATGAAATGGTCCTATCAACAAATCGGCAAATAAATCCAACTCTTCTTAAGAAGGTGGCCAGTGATGTGAATGAGACGGTAATTCGCATTAATGGGCAATCATCTCTTTAGGAGGTTCCGCTTTGGACAAGATCAGAATCGGAACCAGAACTTCAACACTCGCCATGTGGCAAGCAACCCATGTACAACATAAGTTAGCCCAATCCGGCTACTCGACAGAAATCGTCGGTATAACCTCAACTGGTGATAAATCACTAGGCGGAGATCTTGCAAGTTCAGTTGGGCAGTTCATTCATGCAGTAGATGCACAATTACTGTCGGGTAACATAGATATCGCCGTTCATTCCACTAAAGACGTCCCAGTCACGATTTCACCAAAGTTTGCGACACTCGCTTACCTTGAAAGGGGATGTACCACCGACTTGCTAATTTTCCCTCCTTCTGATAATCACGATACGCTTGCTGATTTATTTAATTTAAAAACGGAGTCGTCCGTTGGCCAAGCGCTGCAAGTAGTACCGCATTCTGGTATGGTTGGTACGGTTTCGGGTCGCCGCCAATCATTCATGCTTAGTAAACGGCCAGACATCATCCCAATCGCGGTTCGCGGGCAGGTTGAAACACGACTAAAGCGGTTGCAACAAGGCAGAGTAAACGCGATAATCTTGGCAGAGATTGGCCTCAAGCGATTACACGAAATTGGTGCATTAGAGCCTTGGATGTTGGCAATGAGTGCAATCAGGATTAGCGATGACGAATGGCCTACTGCACCAGGTCAAGGAGCGATTTCAGTACATTGTCGAAGCGATGACTATCAGCGATTTTCATACTTAAGAGACCTACTCAATCATATTGATACAGAAAACGATGTGACAAATGAGCGTGAAATACTGCGCGCAATCGGTGGAGGCTGTCTTTATCCGGCTGGAATAAGCGTTGCTGGAGAGAAAGTTTCAGTTCGAATCTCCCCGAAAAACTGGCGAGACATTTTCTGTCAGGGACTACCATTCAACAGTGAAAGATTCATCGGAGCATTAACCGATTACATTCCTGAGCTGCCCAATCAGCCAATCCCAACCACCGATGGGTTTATTCAGGGGCCAAAACTAATTTCAACTCTTAATTCAGATAGGTTGGCCAGGATTCTACAAAATCAAGACATCAATGTAATCAACAAACCAGTCATTGAGTTAGCACCTAAACCAGAACTGTGGCCAGAAAGCTTTCTTCAGGAATCTACTCCTAGATCAAAATGGCCATATCTAGTCCTTACTTCACCATTTGCGGCAAAATGTGCAATTGAAGTCGCGCAAACTAATTCTGATTTGAACCGAATTCAATGGCTAGCCATTGGAGAAGGAACCGCAAGAGCTTGTTTCATGCGAGGGGTCACGGTCTCCATATGCGCAAAAGCCAGAGATTCAGAGGAATTAATCCGGTACATTGACCGCATGGTTGGTCGCTCAACCGAATTAATGATTCCACGTTCCGATGTTGCCTCTGGAGAGTTGGCAGAGAATCTCCGAAACCTTGGTTTCTCGGTTAATACTTGGGTTGGATATGAAAATCGTTCTAAAGTAGTCGAGCAGGTTGATGTTCAAGGCGATGATGTGCTATTGCTTTCATCTCCATCATCAGCAAGGTCATGGGTCGAGAACTCTTTACCAATACCTAGAAATATACTTTGCATGGGGAAGTCATCATTACAGGAGATTGAGTCATTGGAATATTTTGCCGATTCGACAGTCGAAATATTGCAAGGGCCAACTTCGGATTTTGTCACAAAATGGTGGAAAGATAACAGAGGTAATTGAATGAACGTAAGGCCGAGAATTAACCGCTGGACAACCTCAAGACGCGACTTGATATTTTCTTCAGACATCGAATCGTCATTGGTGCAACCTCACTTTGTTGTATCTGGTGAAGGCGTAAGCGAGGCAATTGAAAGTATGCCCGGTATTTTTCGTCAATCCGTCGATGTTTTATGCCNAACAATAGCGGACGACATGGCGCTGGGGATAAAATCACACATGCTGTTTGCCGTAGTTGACAGCCATGATAAAGACCCAACAGCATCCAAAGCCTCAGACTCAGATATGCCGCTGCAGATTGCCGTTGCTAAACTAAAACAGCAATACGGTACAGAAATAGTGATTATGACTGACGTTTGCTTGTGTACAGCCACTGACCACGGGCATTGTGGTATTGTACATGATCACCAGATTGACAACGACCTGACGATTCCGGAATTATGCAAGATTGCCCTTTCACATGCCACAGCTGGAGCAGACTATGTCTCAGCATCAGATATGATGGACGGCAGGGTCAAAGCGATTCGCGATACCCTTGAGAAAGCAGGCCATGTTAGTACCGGAATACTGTCGTATTCAGTAAAATATGCAAGTTCGTTCTATGGTCCATTCAGAGACGCAGCATCTTCGTCGCCTAGTTTCGGTGACCGAGGCAGCCATCAAATGGACATACGTTCGGGTTATGATGAAGCAATATTAGAAGCCGTAACAGATGAGGCTGAAGGTGCAGATATAATCATGGTAAAACCAGCAATGACCTACCTTGATGTTGTAAGACAGGTATCAGATTCTGTAACTAGGCCAGTAGCGGTATACAACGTCAGCGGAGAATACTCCATGATTATGTCATCAACAACTGACGCAAATTCAAGAGCGAGTTTGGTTCGTGAGATTTTCCACTCCTTCAAAAGGGCCGGCGCCGACATCATAGTGAGTTACCACGCTAGAGCAGCGCTCGAAGGGCAGTGGCTAAATTGAGGTTTTATAATGCAGCGAAGCAAGTCTAATTCACTTCATAGCGAAGCCTTACATCACTTGGTTGGCGGAGTTAATTCACCAGTAAGAGCATTCAAATCAGTCCATGGTAATCCAATTTATTTTGACAAAGCATCCGGTGCAATTGTGACCGATGTGGACGGCAATGAATATGTTGATTTTGTCCAGTCTTGGGGGCCATTAGTACATGGGCACTCTCATCCAAAGATAATCGATTTGGTTTATCAAAAAATGCTGAAGGGGACCTCTTTTGGTGCGCCACATATTGGCGAGATTGAGTTGGCTAAGCGGGTCAAGCAACGATTCACTTTCATGGATAAAGTTCGGTTTGTCTCATCAGGAACTGAGGCAGTTATGAGTGCAGTAAGGCTTGCTCGCGGTTATACCGGCAGAGATTTACTAATCAAATTCGAAGGCTGCTACCACGGCCACGTCGATTCTTTGATGGTTAATTCGGGCAGCGGGCTTGCGACCTTTGGCATTGCCAGCAGCCCAGGAATCCCTAAAGATACGGTTGCAACAACTCTAGTCGCCCCACTCGACGATGAGGAAGCAGTCGAGTTTTTGTTCAAGGAGCATGGCGAGGATATTGCCGCTGTAGTTATCGAGCCATTACCAGCAAACAATGGATTATTAGTTCAACGTCATGAATACCTTGCTAAATTACGCTCCTTGTGCGATGAATACGGCGCATTACTAATTTTTGATGAAGTAATCAGTGGATTTAGGTTTAAACATGGAAGTTATGGTGATATGTCTGGTGTAACGCCGGATATAACTGCGCTTGGTAAAGTCATTGGCGGTGGTTTACCAGTCGGGGCTTATGGCGCTCGAAGCGAAATCATGGAAAGCCTCTCGCCACTCGGACCAGTCTATCAAGCAGGCACCTTATCAGGTAATCCACTCGCTATGGCAGCAGGAATTATGACCTTAGATTTGCTTGACGAACAAGCATATGACCGATTAGAAGAACTTGGCCAGTTACTGCAAGACAATGTCGAGCCAATTCTCGAAAGTCACGGCAATCCAATGCGCCTAGTTAGACGTGGCAGCTTGTTTTGGTTTTCACCAGGGTCAGCCAGTCCTCCGCCTCGGGCGGATCAGATACCTAGCAATGCTGGAGTTTTGTATTCGGATATTCACAAAGGACTGCTGCAAAAAGGTTACATGTTAGCACCATCCGCCTACGAAATCGGTTTTATCGCAACTGTTCATGACGAACAACACATACTGGGCATGGCTAATGCTTTGGATGAAGTATTAACCGAATTGGAGGCTGAATCATGAATGGCAAGCAGAGAATAGTCTCAGCGCTAAACCTTCAACCAGTTGATCGAACTCCTGTATGGTTTATGCGTCAAGCAGGAAGACATTTGCCAGAGTACCGAAAAATTGCTGCCGAACACAGCTTTTGGGAACGCTGTATGGACGTAGATTTATGTACAAAAATAACGTTACAGCCGATTGAAAGGTATCAAAAAATAGATGCGGCTATTATTTTCAGTGATATACTAACACCATTGCCGAGTCTCGGCTACGATGTTGAATACGGCGGCGGTATCAGAATTAGTGACTTTAGTTTAGATGATGTTGATGATTGGACAAATTTTTCCGCTAGAAAACATGCTCCATGGGCCGCAGATGGTTTGAAATCAGTAGGCGAGGAAGTTGGAGACTCGATTGCTAGGTTAGGCTTTGTAGGCTCTCCATGGACTATCTGTATGTATCTTTTGTCAGGCGGCACTGGGGACAAAGACTTCCACAATGCAAGGGCTAAGATTTATTCAAATTCTGACCAAGCAAAGCACATGTTGATGCAGATGGGCGAGATTGTTGGGGATTTACTAGCTGATCAAGTAATCCATGGCGGTGCAGACGGCGTCCAATTATTCGATACCTGGGCCGGACTGTTGTCGCCGGATATATATCGAGATTTTGCCATGCCAGCAACGGCAAGAACAATCGAAGTTTTCCGTGAGAAAGTAGGCAAGGACGTACCAGTAATACATTACGCTAAAGGTTCCGGGCACCTTCACTCAGCGATTAGAGAATTAGACCTCAACGCCATATCTTTGGATTGGCGAGATAATTTAGCTAAGAACCGACAACAATTTGGAGACAGATTTGCTTTCCAAGGAAATCTCGATCCTTCACTGTTACACGGTTCTACAGACATGGCTAAATCAGCAACAAGACAAGTGCTGCACGCGGCCGGAAGTAAACCAGGACATATTTTCAACTTAGGCCATGGTTTTGCACCTTCAGCGCGCATAGAATGTGTTGAAACCGTGCTTCGCGAAATTGTTGGTGAATAACTATGCGTCAGAAAATGGCTGACATGGTTCATCGAATCCAAGATGAGATATGTCAGGCATTACGAGAGATTGATGAAGTCGAATATCGTCAAGACGAGTGGACTCGAGAAGAGGGTGGCGGAGGTAGAAGTCGAGTATTTTCGGGCGGTAAGGTGTTTGAAAAAGCAGGAGTTAATGTCAGTGTAGTACACGGAACTCTAAGTCCTCAAGCCGCGAAAAGCATGGGCGGAGGACATGAACTTCAAGGTGCAGATTTAGATTTTTTTGCTACCGGAATTAGTTTAGTACTTCACCCAATCAACCCTATGGCGCCTACAGTACATGCCAATTATCGGTATTTTGAACGCGGCGAAGGTCAAAAACCAGGCAGTTGGTGGTTCGGAGGAGGCGCCGATTTGACGCCCAGTTATCTGTTTGAACAAGATGCAGTTCATTTTCATCAGGTGCACAAAGACGCATGTGACCGCCATGAAGTAGCAGATTTTGCTAAATTCAAACAATGGTGCGATGATTATTTTCACATCAGACATCGAGGCGAGAGAAGAGGCCTTGGCGGGATATTCTTCGACGACATCAACGGTGCTGACAGAGAGGATTGTTTCGCCTTCGTAACCGATTGTGCAGAGTCATTCCTTTCATCATATTTACCGATATTAGAAAGAAGAAAAGATTTGCCATACACTCCCGAACAGAAAGCGTGGCAACAGATTAGGCGCGGGAGGTATGTTGAATTCAATTTGGTCTATGACCGAGGCACTACGTTCGGACTAACAACCAATGGAAGAATTGAGAGCATATTGATGTCATTACCGCTTACTGCACGTTGGGAATATTGTCATGAAGTCGAAGTAGGTAGTGAAGAGCATCGACTGCTTGAGGTATTACGACATCCCCGAAACTGGCTTGAAAATTAAATTGAGATGTTAATATGTCGAGTTTGGAGAGCTGGATTAAGCACGGCGAAGAGTTGCGCCGTCCATTGATTGCCAATGCCAAACTAGGCGATTCAGAGAAAGTGGTGATTGTTGGAGGGGGGCTTTCTGGTTTGTGTTGTGCCTATCGAATTGCTCACAAACGACCGGATATATCGGTGATAATACTTGAGCGTACAAATCGTTTAGGCGGCGTAATCAATACCTGGCAAGANGGTGAGTGGATATGCGATTTAGCGGTTAATGCAACAAGNCCTCACCCCGCATTTTGGCGGCTAATTTANGATCTAGAATTGTCGGAGAAATTCAGCCCNTCGCGACCACAGGCTAAGTCTCGGTGGGTGTTGTTGGANGGNAAATCGCACAAATTATCCTGGCGAACATTGTTTAAAATCGGGCCGTTGAAACTTCGTAAGGCGCTAAAAAATTCTAGATCTGGAGGACGTTCGGTAGATCAAGTGATTCCGCATAAACCGATTGCAGATGCGCTTTGTTTGGGTATTGTTAATGATACCTCAGATAACGTAGACGCTGATTTTCTGCTACCCTCTGTTACTAGATTTGGCGATAATCCGCCAATAAAACCGGCAAAGTTATCAAAATTAATCGCCGCTTCTTATCCGATTTTCATCCCAAAAAGGGGCTCCATTGCTTCAATTGATGGTGGCATGCAATGCTTAATCGATGCCTTAGCCGCAAAACTATCATCACTGCAAAACGTCGACATAAAGCTTGAGCAAGAGGCTAAGACAGCGAAATCTGTAGCCTTAGAATATGGCATATCTGCTGATTCCGTCATCTGGGCCGCACCAGGAGTTCAGGAAAATTATACCGATTCAGCATTGTCAATCTTTGCGGTAGGCTATCGCGCTGAGCAAGTTACGAATGTCAAAACTGGCTACGGCACCTTAATTCCCGATAGTAACCTACCAATCAGCGGCATCTTACATGAAAGCGATTTGCATAATTCTAAGAGGTGCCCAGATGGCCATCGCCTGTTTCGATTAATGGTGCCACACAATAGGTGGGATAAGGATGAACAGAAAGTACTCGAGTGTGCCGAAAAATTACTGGCAAAAGACCCGGTCCTGTTCGTGAAAATCGGGGAGCGTAAGATTCCCAGTTATTCACCCGGTTATATGCGTAATCTGAATCAGTTGAGCAGTGAGTGCTCGTATGCCGGATGGACGATTAGCGGCGTATCCATAACTCACGTTGTAGATGAAGCGGAAAGATTTGCTGAATTGTTCTAAGCAGTTGCCAAACTCTCGAATTTTTTATTGATCAGTTTACTCAAACCTTCAACCCAGTCTTCATTATCATTAAGGCACTTGATTACCGTAAGTTCCTCGCCACCTAATTCCATGAAATGTTCTCTAATTCCAATGTCCAATTCTTCTAAAGTTTCCAATCCATCAGCAAGGAACGCGGGTGCAACGATGGCTAATTTTTTTACACCCCGCTTGACCAATTCTTCCACTTTGTTCATAGTCGATGGCTCTANCCACTTTACTGGACCTATTCTGCTTTGAAAACTCAGNGACCACTGTTCTTCACTAAGGCCAAGCAAGCCGACAACGGTTTGGGTCGTGTTCATACAGTGGTGGCCATAACAGAGTGCGTTTGCGTCTGATTTGATTGAGCAGCATTCATCAACCTGCTGGCAGTGATTTTTCGAGGTGTCAATTCGCTTAACGTGAGACACTGGCAAACCGTGATAAGAAAATAACAAGTGAGCGTCTTTGGCTAATTGAGATTCTATCGAGTTGGCCAGCGGAACAACATANTCTTCATCGGTTTCAAAGTGACCCATTTCGATTATATTTGGTTGCCATTTCATTGCNTTGAGTTGCTTGTAAGTATGTTTTAGTGCAGATTCAGTAGTTGCCTGAGCGTGGTGGGGAAACATTGGNAACAGTAGTAATTCATCGACTCCTTTAGCTTGTAAACTTCTTAGCCCATGTTCAATCGAAGGGTTACCATATCTCATAGCAAATTCAAACTCAATCTCTTCGACCATGTTATTTAGTGACTTAGTTATTCTATCCGAATAAACNCGAAGTGGAGAACCTTCATCCATCCAAATTTTTTGATAAAGCGGAGCAATTTTTCTTGGTCTTACTCGCAGAATAATTCCCCTTACCAGTAACTGCCTAATTATGTAAGGAGCATCAATCACGTCGGGGTCCAATAGAAACTCCCGCAAGTAGTTTCGTACCGACTTTACCGTTGGCTCATCAGGTGTCCCAACATTGATTAATAGAACTCCTTGCTTTCCCATAGTGTCAAGTCTGAGCAGGCTCTAATAATGATTTGTCTAAACCCGTTAGTGAAGAAGCCTTATTTCGTGTTGAGGCCTTCGGCTAATATGCTTCGCCAGCCACCCCATAGCGAAATCACTCCACTATACCCCATGTCGAGCAGCGATTTTGCAGCTATCGCACTACGAAAACCGCCACCACAATACAAAATAATTTTTTGCTCACTATCAAAACCCTGTTTTTCGATATCACGCTCTATGACACCTTTGCCGATGTGAATCGCGTCTACATGGTGTCCTGCCTCAAATTCGTGTTGTTCTCTTACATCAATTAGTATCGCGCCATTAGATATCAACTCAGTCAATTCGCTTGCTTCACACTCTTCTATTTCATTTCTTGATTGCTTGACCATTGCTAAGAATCGCGGGCTGTGTTGCTTCGCCATGATGTTGCGATAGTGGGCAGGCTCATGAGGGTAGTCCTGCACACAGGCTCATGGCCGGACAGATAACTGGAGCGGATGCAGTACTTCAGGCGCTCAAAGATGACGTGGTCATTGACCGGGTTTTGGTCGATCGAGAAAAGGATACGAATGAGATACGACGGCTGTGCCTAGAACGTCAGATACCACTCGAGGAAGGCTCAACCAATGACTTGTGGCGGATGTCAGCGGCAGGTCAGGCCGACGCACTTGCCCTTGTGGGGCGCTTCCAAACCGATTCGATGGACGAATTGATGTCAAGAGGGGGCACAATCTGGTTTTTTGATGGGGTAACTTACTCAACAAATCTTGGTTTTGCCATCAGAGCAGCAGAGGTAAGTGGTGCTAACGGGGTGGTCCTCAATGTTGCAAAAACTCATGAGGAGCGACGAACAATCCGTCGCGCAAGTATGCGAGCTGATCGCTTCATACCGGTTATTTACAGTACCACTGAGGAGATTCTTGAGAGTGCCAAAAAGTATGATCTAACTATTATTTCAGCCGAGGATATTGGCGATAGAGCGCCTTGGGATGTNGATATGTCGGGCGATATATTGTTAGTCGTAGGTGCTGAACGTGAAGGGNTCAGTAGAACCACCCTAGATGCCTCTGACTACATCGTTAGGTTACCGATGGATGGCTTTGTCCCATCTTATAATCTACAAGTTGCGGTTAGCGTACTTACTATCGAGGCGCTTAAGCAAAGAATTGGTTAATTTTCAATCCCTCAAATTCATTACCAAACCTCTTTTATGCGACTATATTTGGGGATTGTGCATGTTCGGGGGTAATACTGTGCAGATACGCCCCCGGAAAATATTGTTTGTATTCATTGTAGCACTATTCATTCTGCCAGGTTGTTTGAATTTTGGCGATACAGATGATAAATCCAATAATTCGGAAGGTGGCCCGATAAGTATCGAGGTATGGCATACTTTCGCCGCGGAAAGTAAAGAGGAAGAAACCTTCACCAATGCAGTTAGAGATTTTGAAGCCGCTAACCCAAACATTACCGTAGAAATTACCCTAGTTCCATTCGGCAATGCAGATCAGTTATTCATGACTGCCGCTCAAGGTGGCGAGGCACCAGATTTGATGCGCTTATCGAGCGACCAGTTGGGGGCNATCGGTGAGGTAAGAGTAGACGGTTATCCNTTACTGGAAGACTTACGGCCACATTTGACGCCACAGGATCGTGCTCAATTTGAATCGCGCGCCCTTGAATCCATGCGATATGGGGAGGAATTATACGGAATCCCAGCAAGCCAAGATTGCCTTTCCCTGATTTTTAACAAAGCATTGTTTGATGCCGAAGGGCTTGATTACCCCAACGAAGATTGGACTGAACAAGACATGTTGGCTGCAGCACAGCAACTGACCCAACAAGATGTTCAAGGCCTTGCTTTGCCCATAAAAACCGCTTACTGGTGGTTCCCCATTCAAGGAGGGTTTGGCGGCTATCTATTTGATGAAAACGGCAATCCATCATTGAACTCCAATGGTTCAAGCGAATCAATGAGGTGGATGTTGGATCTCGAATTAGAGCATGAAGTAGTTGCTACAGGTACCCAAATAGAGGGCATGAAAAACCAATTTATTACCTCTAAGGCAGCAATGATTGTTGATGGCCCATGGAATTGGGCGACTTACGAAGACAGCAGACTAAACATCGGCCAAACACTGCTACCAACTGTTGTCGAAACCGGTGAGCGGATGTCACCATTGGTCACCTACAAAGGTTGGACAGTCAGTAAGCAGAGTGCTCACAAAGTCGCCGCAACAGAACTCGCTTTGTGGCTATCTTCTGCCTCTGTCCAGAAAGAATTTGCCCTAGAAACATATACTATGCCAACTCACACGAGTCTTGAAACTGATGAGGAGATACTTGGGGATGAGGTAATTGCAGGATTCCTTGAACAAACTAAAGTTGCAACTCCAGCACCAACAACCCGGGCTATGTCTCTAGTTTACGGGCCACTTTCAACGGCCTTTGAACAGGCATATACGGAAACAGCAACAACATCGGATGCCTTATCAGGTGCGAATGCCGAATTAATTTCTCTCATCGATAATTTGCAAAGGGCAGACTCAATTAAACCAAATACCGGCTATCGGACGATTCAAATCAACATTACGGCCGATGGTTCGACGAACTATTCGATATATTTTGACGATGAGTTACACACTGAGATAAGTCTTGATAACGGCCAAGGAAACCCTTCACTGGGCTATGATAATTGTACAGCAGACGGCACTGAAATGAATCAGTTTGGCCAAATTAGGTTGTTACCTTCCAATGCTCAAGAAATAGAATGCAGTTTAACCGGCATGGTGCCAAATAAGTTACATATTATCGAGGTTTATGGCGAATCAAAACTATTGTTTGCTACTGAAGGATTTACCGGGATTGGCGATGAACGTCCCGATGCAGGTGACACCTCTCCAGTAATGTTCGCTATCGGAGCAATTGTAATTTCACTGATCGCTTTGTTAAGTTATGCGAGATATCGCGATGCACAACTCGGCAGAACTAATTCCAGACACGCCCATTTTTACATTGCTCCAGCTATGATTGCGCTCGCCGTGCTGACTTTTTATCCAGTAATATACGGGTTTTGGCTATCATTTACCGATGCTGACCAAACCCGCTTGGGCGAGCAAGCGTTCATTGGGTTGTCCAATTTCTGGGACGTCATAACCGCATCAGGGTTCATNAGAGTGNCAATTTTCACCTTAGTTTGGACCNTAGTTAACGTAACAGCGCATATCNGTATCGGTTTATTTTTGGCGTTAATTTTACAACGCGCCAACCTCAAAGGGAAAACAACCTATCGAACGATTTTACTACTTCCATGGGCAGTTCCATCATACATTTCGGTACTCGTTTGGCGAGGCATGTTCCAACCAGATGGCTTAATCAACGAGTTAATCGGCACGGATATTAACTTCTTATCAGACCCTACAGGCGCACAAATAATAGTAATTCTGGTTAACATTTGGCTCGGTATTCCATTCATGATGATGTCGATAAGCGGTGCTTTACAGGCGCTACCTAAGGACATGTATGAAGCAGCAAAAATCGATGGAGTAACCGGTTGGAATGCTTTCTGCCATCTTACATTCCCCAATTTAAAAAGCGCCTTAGTACCACTATCACTGCTTGGATTTATCTGGACTTTCAACATGTTCAACGTAATTTATCTAATGACGGATGGAGGTCCGGATTTGTACTTTGGCGAACCTGGGCAGACGGATATTCTGATTACTTATGTTTACGATGTAGCATTTAGAGACGGCGCTTATGGTGTCGCAGCAGCTTGGTCAGTGATAATCTTCCTAATGCTGTTGGCTTTCTCTTGGACGTACATGAAACAAACCAATGCAACGGAGGCTGCAGTATGATTAGCGAACGGGTAATTCGTGCTTGGTATACTCCGATTGAGGTGCTAACTTTGCGCANCTGGTTGGTGCTTGCTACCATTGTCAATGTGTTGCTACTGACTTTTGATTATTTACGTGGCGATGAAGAAATACTGCTAATTGGTATCTTAGCATGCGCATCCATCGCTGCTCTGCGAGCATCATTACCTGTGGCGAATAATCCAAATCAAAGGAATATCGCACTAGTGATCTCCCTAGCAGTAATCTCCCTCGGATTTTATCGGTTGATTCTGATGCCAAACTCAGTGTTTAATCTGTGGCTGAATGCTTGGATAATTGCCCCCGGCATAATCTCGTTATTTTGGCTATCTAACCGCGCCGTATCTGTTTGGGCGACTCGCCAATTATCTGTTTCGGCAATAGAATACGGACTCAAGCGTAATTTCAACTTGCAGAAAAACCATCAAAACATTGGCTCACATACCATACTACTCCACTTCGTGGTAATCACCCTAATTCCAATTATTTGGATTTTTGATATTGCAATATCTCCAGGCAATGCATTAGGCGGAGAAATAGGGGATTCGTTTAGCAGCGAACATTTCAAGAAAATCCTCGAAGGNGANTCATTTTGGATTTGGTTTAGAAACTCACTCATTGTTTCAATCGGTACGAGTTTACTCGGATTGGTAATTGCTATCCCTGCCGGATATGCGTTCAGCAGGTACAAATTTACTGGCCGAGATGTTTCTATGTTTGCCTTCTTATTGGTACAAATGTTCCCAGGAATAATCATTTTAGTGCCATATTTCCTCGTGATGAAAACACTTGGCCTTCTAAATTCTCATTTAGGGCTTATTTTAGCATACTGTGTAACAGCATTACCTCTTTGCGTGTGGATGCTGAAAGGCTTCTTTGACACGGTGCCGCGCGAGTTAGAGGAGGCAGCAACTCTCGACGGCTGTAACCAAGTCCAAGTGTTTACCAAGGTGGTATTGCCGTTATCGTTGCCTGCAGTTGCAGTTACTGCGCTATTTAGTTTCTTGGCAGCGTGGAATGAATTTCTACTTGCGCTGACTTTCAATACCTCGAATGATATGTACACATTGCCGGTTGGGCTTGCTTCACTGATCTCCTCTACCGGACAAGCATGGGGTGACTTTGCGGCAGCCAGTATTTTGGTCAGCTTACCGGTTGCTTTACTATTCTTATTCTTCCAGAAGTTCTTGATCGAAGGACTTGCAGCTGGAGGAGTAAAGGGGTGATAGCATGGTTAGTGTGAATTATAAATCGGTATCGAAAAGGTACGATGATGGCTTTGTTGCAGTGGATGGATTAGACTTAGAGGTAAAAGACGGTGAATTTTTGGTATTATTAGGGCCATCAGGCTGTGGAAAATCAACAACATTGCGCATGCTTGCCGGACTAGAAGAAGTAACCAATGGGGAAATACAAATCGATGGGGTGACGGTAAATCACCTGCCTCCAGGAGCCCGTGGCCTCGGCATGGTGTTCCAATCCTATGCTCTCTATCCGCACATGACAATTGCTGACAATCTGTCATTTGGCCTTAGAATGGCGAAAGGCGATGCTAAGCTCGATGGCGATGAGATAAAATCAAGAATCCAAGAAGCGGCTGAGATGTTAGATTTGGTTGACCATTTAGACAAAAAACCAAAGGAATTGAGTGGTGGCCAGCGCCAGAGAGTTGCTCTAGGCAGAGCATTAGTTAGGCGACCAAAGGTATTGCTTATGGACGAACCACTTTCCAATCTGGACGCTGAATTAAGGCATCAAATGCGTAACGAAATCCGTAAACTGCACGACGAACTTGGTACAACTACAATCTATGTTACTCACGACCAGATTGAGGCGATGACTCTAGCAGACCGAATTGCAATTTTGGACAAAGGAGTATTACAGCAGCATGACCAACCACTCAACGCTTACCACAATCCTGCTAATGATTTTGTCAAGAGTTTCCTGTGCGAGCATATAGACGATTTAGTTAATACTGCAAATAGCCTGTTTAGTAATACAAGCCAACAGGGGGAGTAAAATTGAAACAACAACTAACAATCGCGGCATTATTTGTCACAGTCTTAATCTTGCCAATGATATCGGTTTCTGCGGATAACCCCGAAATCGATTACGGAAACGGTAACACCGTATTTTCTTGGAGTGGAACTGCAACTACAGTCGAACTTATCGGTGAATGGAATTGGGATGAAGTCACCACATTGACAGAGTACTCAGGAGTCTGGTCAGCAGAGTTAGACCTTGATGAAGGGATTTATTGTTACAAGTTCATTATTGATGACGCTTATATTTTCGATCCAAACAACCCTTACCGAGGTTTCTGTGGCGATGTGGAAAATTCAGTTGTCAGGGTCAAAGATTCATCTAGACCAAATTTTGCGAGCGAGTTGATTAATGACGATCTGATAATCTCCTACCTTCCAGGAACCAGCGGCGCAATGCCTGATGGCACTCCAGTTGGATTAGAATCTGCCATTTGGGACCCTGTAGCTATGACTTGGACATTGAATACAACAACATTATCTGACGGCAAGCATACTCTTAAACTCGAGATTGATGACTTAAATGGNAATCAAGCATATGACCACTTAGTGCCATTTTGGGTTGGTGAGCAAAGCGAATTCTCTTGGGAAGATTCACTAATTTACATGATAATGACCGACCGCTTCATCAACGGAAATACTAGCAATGACGGCCAACCTACCGGTGCTGCAGCTGGTGCTGATTGGATGGGCGGCGACATAGAAGGAGTAACACANAAAATCCAATCAGGATACTTTGCCGATTTAGGGGTCAACGCACTTTGGTTAACCCCATTCAACACTAACGCCCAAGGAACTGGAATCGCGGCTGATGGAGTTCATGATGTTTCAGCATTTCATGGCTATTGGCCAGTTGAGCCAAGGCAGGTCGACCCTAGGTTAGGTACTGCTGACCAACTTAAGGAAATGGTTGATGTTGCTCATTCAGCCGGAATAAGAGTGATGATGGATTTTGTTGTCAACCATGTTCATGAGGACCATCCTTATTATCAAAACAATCCAGAAGAATGGTTCAATCAAGGGTGTATTTGTGGCACAACCGATTGCGATTGGACCGAACACCGCCTTGATTGCCAATTTACTTCCTACATGCCCGATGTCGACTGGAAGGTTAGAGAAGCATCTGAACAATTTATCGAAGATGCCCTGTGGTGGCTAGAAGAATTTGATTTAGACGGGGCAAGAATTGATGCGGTTAAACACGTTGATGATCTAGCAGTGACAAATCTAGCCACTCGAATAAACGAGCGATTTGAAACCGTTGGCACTGACTATTATCTCAAGGGCGAGACGGCGATGGGCTGGGAGGGCGACAGTTTGGCGGCCAACCAATACCAATATGACACAATAAACCGATATATTGGCGAAGACTCTCTAGATGGCCAAGCAGATTTTGTCCTCTACCATGCAGTGGTCGACAATGTGTTCACTCAGGGTACACGAAATTATCAGCATCTAGACTATTGGACTAGTCGAAGCCAAGACCAATATGTCGCTGGAGCGATAATGGTTCCTTATGTCGGTAGTCACGATGTCCCTCGACTAGCAAGTAGGGCTGACAGCGGCACTAGTCAAGCCTATAATCAATGGCAAGAACAAGGTTTGCCAGGGCAGCCAGGTACCGATGAAACCTATCAAACGGTCTTACAAGCATATGGTTGGCTGTTAACAACCCCTGGAGCACCGTTATTGTATTATGGTGATGAATATGGAGAATATGGTGGAGCAGACCCAGACAATCGACACATGTATCGTGACTCAATCGATTGGAATCATAGAGAGGCTGGATTGTACGAAAATATTTCGGCATTAGGACAATTAAGATATGATTCGATTGCGTTAAAGCAAGGGGAATATTCAACACGCTATGTTAGCCCAGATTTGTTAATTTATGACATGTCTCATGAACAACAAACGATGTCAATAATTCTGAACCGAGGCCAAGCAACCAGTTATGATGGCTTTGACGGGGATGATGTAATCAGGTTTGGCCAATCAGTTATTACATCACCCACAATATCAATACCCGCTAACTCGGTAACCGTTGTTGAGCACGATGCGGCAATTGCCCCACCGCCACGCGTCGACGACAGCCACTGTTTAATTGTCCATAATTTCACCATGAATGAGACATATTTCACCACCCTTGATCTGACGAATACCTGTGAAAAAGAGTTGCATTATCCGGGAGTAAACAGTACTACTGATAGTGCTTTGGTTGATGGATTCCCTAATTATACCGAATGGTTCTACGTGATTCCTCCTATGGCTACATACAATATGACTTGGCAATTAACGCTTCATGAAACAATACCGAATGGCACAGATATCACTCTTACCTTTGAGGCTGCAATATTGAGTTGCAGCGATGAAGATGAGTCACAGTACCACTATTGTCCGACATCCAAGCTAAGCCACACTTTCCCTGTCAATACCATATCTAATACCACTAATGACTCCAATGAGCCTAACCAGGCAGAAAACAACACCGATGAGCCTAGCGAACCAGAAAACAATACCGGTAATCCTAACGAAACTGAAAATAACACTGATGAGACCAATCAACCAGCACCGGTGTTAGGTTGTACAGATGCCGTAGCAACTAACTTTGATTCAACCGCAACTGAAGATGACGGCTCTTGTGAATATCTCCTCGAGCCAAATTTTGGATGTACTAATAATACTGCAATAAATTATGATGCTGAAGCAACCCAAGATGATGGCACTTGTCAGTATGATACTGAACCGATTGACGAGTGCGGCGATGTACTCTGTGACGCATGCCCTGCTGGATGGATAACGTTGCCTGCAAACGAAGGTGAGTGTTGCCCAGTTTGTCAAAACCCCGGCGAAAATAATCAAATCAATGGGACAGATTTAGATAATGAATCTGAAGTAATTTCAGATTCTGAAAATAAATCATCCTTTACTGACTTTGTTAGGAATGGCCTTGCTGTAGCTGTTTTCTGCAGTCTTGTTGTGTTATTATTTAATGTTATGAGGAAACCATAATCAGTTAAATGCATCATAGAATCGTTTGTACTCTGTGATCATCCTAGCACCAGTGAATCTGGCTGAAGTAGCAATACTTGAACGCATGATGTTGGCCCACACAGAGCCNCCCTTTTCCCATGCCGGAATGACTTCACTTTCTAATACTGAGTAGATGTTATCAGCATCTCTGTCATCATCCCTATCATCTTCGGATTCTCCAATTGCCCAACCATTGACGCCATGTTGGCAACCCTCTGGCCACCAACCATCTAGAATTGAACAATTCGGTACGCCGTTCATTGCGGCTTTCATTCCTGATGTTCCAGAGGCCTCCATCGGCCTGACCGGATTGTTTAGCCAAATATCAACACCACTGGTGATTGCTAGACCAGTGTCCATGTCATAATTTTCTAAAAATGCGACCGGAATCTCGTGTTCTAGGTGTTTGGCACTGCCATATATGTCGCGAATTAATTGTTTACCGCCTTCATCTCTTGGATGGGCCTTTCCTGAAAAGACAAATTGGATTTTCCCTGCACCGATTTCACTAAGTCTCTCAAGGTCTTTGAATACCAAGTTAGCCCTCTTATAGGTGGCAAATCGTCGAGCGAAACCGATGGTCAATCTTTTTTCCTCTAACTCAACTCCAGTCGAAGCCTTGACGAGTTCCCGGAAAATTTGACGATTTTTATTTCTCGCTGCGAGCAAGTCATCATCGGCTAATTTTCCAGCATAACCTAGTTGAGTAGGGTCTTGTTTCCAACCGGGTAACTTCTCGTCATATAATGCTGACATTGTTGGAGATGTCCATGTAATATGGTGCACGCCATTTGTTAGTGGATGGATGTGGTAGTTGTCAAACATAGTTGATGCTACTTTGGCATTCAAATTTGATACTGCATTCACCTGTTCAGCGAGGGCAACCGCCAGGTGCGACATTGAACATCTTGCACCGTCTTCCGGATCACCAACCGATTTTACTAATTCAACAGCATCCTCAGGCATTAAATCACCCAGAACGTCATTCACCTCATCCCATTCAAAGCGATCGTGACCCGCAGGAACCGGAGTATGAGTCGTGAACAAGATGTTACTACTCAAATCCTCTCTACTCCAGCCCTGTGATAATAATTCTAGTAATGCAAAAGTGCAATGCCCTTCATTTAGGTGGAGTCCAGTGAAGTCTTTTCTCAATTTGTTAAGTAGTCGAACGCCACCAACTCCAAGTAAGTATTCTTGTCGGATTCTAACATCGTCATCACCACCATATAGTCTAGCGCCTAGGCGTTGATGATACTCGGAATTTTTTGGGTGATGCGTATCCATGAAATACACAGGCACAACATGGCCAGTAACCCCAACAACCTCGACTTTCCAAATTTTGGCGTGAATTGTGCCTCCATCTAATGGCAATACCAAATCAAGCCCTGTGTCGATCAAGTGGTCAGCAGGGTCAATCGCACCGAAAGTCTCGGTTTGATTACCATCAATATCGATATGCTGGCGGCCATAGCCTTCTCGATAAAGCAAGGTTACGCCGACTAAATCTATCTCGGCATCAGCAGCAGATTTCACGTGGTCACCCGCCAATACTCCAAGCCCGCCAGAATAAGTGTGTAATTCTGACCATAAACCAATTTCTGCAGTAAAGTAGCCTACTAGCCCCATTCGATTTGTCGTAACTTAGGGGGGTTATCATACTGCCTCTAAATGGTTAAAGCCTAGAATAGTAAATCTTGCCATTGGAAGCGCCACTCCCAATTGCCTCGCTCAACACCAGGAACATTCATTCTCCCAGACGAATCAAGTCTTAATACGTCTTGCAATGGAATTACACACAATTGTGCACGACATTGTTTACCTAATTCAATCATTGAACCGACTATATCATTTGATTGACCAGTTAATTTGATAACATTCGCTTTAGATGTTACATCCAATGTTTGCCACCATCCAAGAGTGGTGTCATTGTCATGAGTCCCAGTGTAAACGACCTGCATTGCATCAATGTTGTCGGGGTGATGCGGACTATTGCTGGCACCCTCGCCAAAACCAAATTGGAGGATCGCCATACCGCGCAGATTGAATTGGAGACGTAAATCAATCACTTCTTGAGGGATTATGCCTAAATCCTCGGCAATTATTCTCGCCTCATCACCTGCAACATCAACCAGAGCTTTGACAATTTTTTCTTTGGGCGCATCTTGCCATTCTCCAATCACTCCATCCTCTGCCTCTCTTGGTACTGCCCAAGCTGAATGAAAGCCTCTGAAGTGGTCTATTCTTACGATGTCGAATAGTCTTAACATGCGCGCCATCCTTTCTCGCCACCAAAGCCACTCAGTCTTTTCATGCTCAGCCCAATTATACAGCACAGTATTCCATTTTTGTCCAGTTTCACTAAAGTAATCAGGAGGTACACCAGCGACTACTGTTGGTAGGCCGTTTTCATTTAATTGGAATAACTCGGGGTTTGCCCAAACGTCAGCAGAATGATGTGAAATAAAAATTGGCAAATCACCAATCAACTCGATACCCAACCCATTTGCCTTGGCTTTCATCTCAAGCCATTCATGCTGAAAAATTCCTTGCCGGACGATTTCGGGGCTGATTTTTTCTCGCCATTCGGCTAACGTATCCGGGTCTCGATTACGTAACTCGCTAGGCCACTGCGTCCAATTCTTTCCAGGGTAGTGCTCAGAAATCGTGGCAAACAAAGCCCAATCCTCCAGCCAGTATTCTTCAGCAGACAAATCTCCAACAACGTTAGATGAACAAATGTCATAATGGCCCGCAAATGCAGAAGGCGATGCGTACGGAGAATTATGTTCATCAGGCGGCGTCAACGGCAAAAATTGCCATTTCGAGTAACCATTCCGCTTTAGAAAGCTAAGGAACCGATTGCTATCGGAGATATTGCCACTAGGTAGTGAAGTCATGTGGCACAGGACACCGATTTCTCGCCCCATTGATATAACCTCTAACAATAAACCCTTTCAAGTTATCACATTCAGCCAAGCCCGATGAGGGCGACCGCAGTATTCATTGTGCTAATGTTTTGTTTGCAGGCAGGGACGGGATTTGTTTCAGCAACTACACCAGAAACAATCACCGTTGACGGCGATGTTTCCGAATGGTCTGCTGATACAGAAATGGCAACTGATAGCAACGGAGTGTCATTTCACGTAACATGGGATGCAGATAATTTCTATGTTGCGTGGAGAGGAACAGATTGGGCATCAGCTATCGACGGCGCTGATTTATTTGTTTATTTTAATACCAGCGAGAGCGGATCCATCCTGAGTAGAGATTGGAACTTCGCCCACACGCTGCCCTTTGCCGCAGATTACGGATTCGCCTTGGAAGATTTATCGTACAATCAGTACTTTTCCTATGATGGCTCATCATGGGTTGACCAAGGTAATTTGACTAATTCCCAGATTTATGTTGGCTGGACAGATAACCCAGTGACTGAATTTGCAATTCCTTGGACCGCAGTTGGTAGTCCAACAACGCTACAATTCATGGTTTATGCTCAATGGCAAGACGAAGGACACGTTTGGACATCCTTCCCCACTGAAAACCCAAGCAGGGAAAATGGTGCTGAAACATTCTCGCATTACTATCACATCGATAATATCAACAATGCTACCTCACCAAACACCCTCCCTATTGGTGAGGCAGCTGGCGTGGAAAAAGTTGACGATGCACTTAATCTAGCAATCATTTTTCATCAGCATCAACCATATTACAAGAACAAACTGACCGACACTTACGAGATGCCCTGGGTCAGAGTTCACGCAATGACCGAATATGTTGATTCACCAGGAATCTTAGCACAAACGGGCACTAAAGTTACTTACAACCTAGTACCATCATTTATCGAGCAATTGGTCGATTATTATGAAAACGAACCTTTGGACGACCACACAGATATGGCCAAGCGTCCTTGGCCAGACGGAGGTTATCCAAACGCTACCGCCCTTGAGTTACATACTATGCAATTCCAGTCGTTCTGGAACAGCGGTTGGATTTACAATGTCTCAGAAACCGGTCATATTCAATCATGGTTGTATCCATCTAGCAATCGATACTCAGAACTCTATGACATGACTCTACACAACCTCAAGCCAGCCACGATTATGAGCGATACCCTACTCAACGAACAAGATTATCTTGACCTCCAAGTATTGTGGTATCTTTACCAATTCTCACCGGATTACGTTCGAGGAGAATATGATCCGAGTCATTACGATCAAGGTCTAATTGATTTATTTATGCAGCCTGGACAGTATACCCATACTGATTTGATGTACGTAGTAGACCGACAACATGCTCACATGGCCAATGTTCTGCCGATGTACAGCGAACTTATGGCGAGTGGTCAAGTTGAACTGACTACTACACCATATTATCATCCAATCATGCCACTCCTAATGATGGACGGTTGGACCATGGAAGACGGAATTCGCGTCAATAAAGAATCATGGCCAGAAGATGTGCAAAACCATCTAATCACAGGTATGGACCTATTCGAGGAAAAACTAGGTTTCCGGCCAACCGGCATGTGGCCTAGTGAAGAAGCGGTGTCACCTGCTATGGTNGAGCCNGTGTCGGATGTGGGGATTCAATGGATGGTTACCGATGAAGAAATTCTAATGAAGTCAACTGATGTTAATGGCAATATGATCGATGTCGATATCGCTAGCAACTTAGCCACTCCTTGGCTTGTCACCGGTTCCGACGGTGGCGAGATCGCTACCGTGTTTAGAGATCGAGTCATCTCCGACAGAATTGCATTCCAGTACGGAACCATGACGCCAGAAGCTGCGGTTTCGGACTTCATCGCCTACCTCGANAACATTCGACAAGAGTTACTTGATGCTGGTGAGAACCCATCTGAACACCTACTAACCGTCGCACTCGATGGCGAGAACTGGATGTTTATGTCTGAGTTCCAACATCAAGACAATGCGAGGCCGTTCATGCATGAATGGTATTCAAGACTCGCCGCTCATCCAACCATTGTAACCACGACGCCAAGCGAATTTTTGTCAACCAATCCAGACTTGCCAGCAATTGACACCATTGGAACCGGTTCATGGATCGATGGGACTCTACGCACATGGGCAGGCGAGCCAGAAGAGAGTCTCGGCTGGCAAAGGCTGGTCGAAGCACGCCGGGCACTGGTTGCCTTCGAGGAAGATAATCCAACTCATCCCGGACTGGCAAATGCTTGGGAATCACTGTACATCGCTGAAGGTAGTGATTGGTTTTGGTGGTATGGTCTAGATCAAGACAGCGGTTATGACGAGAACTGGGATGTTTTGTTTAAGGTCCACCTATCCAATATTTACCGCGCGATTAATCTCGATTTGCCACCATACCTGCAAGACTTGTGGACCGGTGCTGCAACTCCAATTGTACCATACGGCGGCATTATAGAACCGATGATTGATGGAATTGCTCTGCCAGGCGAATGGGACGGAGCAGCCAAATACGATGCATCGGTCGATGGTGGCGATTTCGATATCGATAATTTCTACGTCGGATATGACTCGAGCAATATCTTCATGCGTATCGATTCAGTTACCGCTGACGAACTTGATGCAATTTCTCGAGATTCACAATTTGATGAGCCAGACCTTGCCATCTACTTTATGCAACCGAATGCGGTCAACTTTAACGAAGTTGAAACCAACTTCCGAACCTATTACGGTAACCAAATCCTCGGTTTCCCAGCCAAGTACATGGTGGCAATTGACTTCGATACAGTTAGAGAAGACGGTCGCGCCAAGTGGAACTTATTCGAGGCTAAAGGTAAGTCCGGTGACAATGAACAGTGGGTTCTATCCAGTACGTCTTCACTTGGCAGTTGTGCGGTTGAAGACGTCTATGAATTCGTAATTCCTTGGGCCGATATAGGGCTTGCACCAAGATATACCACCCGGATTAAGGTAGTATCATCGTGGGCTGGATCGTTATCCTATGGTGATGGTGAAGATATGGAAATCGCGCCACCGGCGCCAGCAGAACTAGTTTTACCTGATTTGGAAGAGTGGGTAACCCTACTCGAACTAGATGATGCAATTGGTGATGAGAATGGTGACGGCGACTACACATATCCGCTAGCGAGTGACTTCGCAACTGATAGTGGCGGCGGACTTTGGGACGCTAAGAAAGTCACAGTTCGTCAAAGTGCTTGGAATGCCCAATTCATTATCGAAATGGATGATATGACCGATATTTGGGGCTTAGCCAACGGCTTTAGCCATCAAATCGTCCAGATTTACGTTGATCAAGGCGATACCAGTTACGGCGAAGTAGAGATGCTAATTGGCGCTAATGCCGAAGTCCATCCAGACTGGGCTTGGGAAGTTGCCATCAGTGGTACCGGTGAGCCAGGTGCAGTTCAAGCAGTCCAAGCCGAAACCGGCAGTACTTCGGCTCGAGGTATTGACGTAACCGGCAGTGTTGATGACAANACCATCATTTTCACAGTCAGTAAAGATGTAATTGGCGACGATGTCTCAAACTATCGCTANATCATCGTAATCGGTAGTCAAGACGGTTTTGGCACCGGTAAGTGGCGTGATGTTGATGCTACCGCTAAGACCTGGCGACTAGGTGGCGGTGCAGATCCTGCTGCCGATGATGGTATTGATTACGACCCCAACATCATCGATATAATTCTCGATGGTGATGGGCAACAAACGATGCTATCGTCTTACGACGTTGATAGTCACACATACGCCCAAATCACTGGCTTTGAAATGCCGGCAATTGCTCAGCAAATTTACGGTTTCAAGTATGTCAGTAGCACTGCCGATTCTGCTATTTTAGAATGGTCGACAACTCAAACAGCATCCGGCGACTTAACCTGTAACGTTGCTGGCGAGACTACGGCAACAGTCAATCAGGCATGGAGCAGTGAAGCGCTAACTAGTACGGTAACTGCAACCGGTCTAGCCGCAGGAACCGAGTACGAATGCATCGTCTCAATTGGCGACATTACCTCAGAGATGGTTAACTTCACCACCTCAATAGTGGTTGATGAGGAGCCGCCGGAACTACTCAATTTAGCGATAGAAGTACTTGATGATGGAAAAGCAAGAATTTCATGGTACACCTCCGAAAGCGCAACAGAATCGATTAGCATAGATGGGACTGTCATCCACAGCGATGAGTTTGCAACCAAGAAAAATCACGAACATATTACCACAATTCTGTCTGATGGCGATTACACATTATCCGTAGTCAGTGCTGATGCTTCTGGCAATTCANCATTCTTCAACCATCGAATTCACGGTTAATGTAGGTGCTTCAAGCAATAATGGTAACCTTGGCAATAATAACGGCGGGACTACAACTCCGGATAGCAATGACGACAAGGACGAAACATCCTCAGAGATTTCCTCAATGACCTTGCAAATTGCAGTTCTTGCCGTATTATTCCTCTTGATTATCGCCTTCATTAGAGTTAGTAAGAACGATAACGACGAGAACGACAAGTGGTCATAATCTGAAACAAGAGGGCACCCTTGCTACACCCGTTAGCGCAAAGGGGAGCCCTTGGTATGACCATCCATACTAACGGTCCCCTTTGATGATCCTTACGAGCAAAGAAAGCCCATTTAATTGTGATAAGAAATGTTAATCAATATGTACTAGTTGTAAAAGCCATGAAGTGCCCAATGTGTAATGATGGAAAATTTAAGCCAATTAGTTTAGTTACATTAGATGGTGGTGAATACGGCCTTTCATATCGCTCCCTGAATCTTGCAAGAGCCAATATTACAGAATTTCCAAAAGGTAACTTCGAAATCTATGAGGTAGAAGAAGATCATTATGGGGAAAAATACACAAGCTGGAAGACAAAAGAAGGTGAACCCCTCCCAAGTAAAGACGAACAGGGGACAGAACGTGGGAAGGCAAATTGGGTAATTACAACAAAAGCTTGTGTTTCGTGTGGCTACATTGCCATGTTCTTACCACTAGAAGAATTAAGAAACAAAAAAGAAAAAGATGCCATTGCTGCAGAAAAGAAGAAACAGGAAAAGGCCGCTGCGAAAAAGAAGAAACAGGAAGAGGCCGCTGCAAAAAAGAAAAAAGAGGTCAAAGCCGAAAAAGAGAGGCTTAAGAAAAGACTCGCTGAATTAGAACATGAAGACTGAAGTATACTGAAAATGTATGTCCCTTTTCGCAAGGATTAATCCGATAAACCATTGAAACGCAAATTGAATTTCAAAGGGCTTGCAGTGGGTTGATACAGACGCTACCGTTGAATGCGTATTCGAGCACAAGTGTCCCTCGTGGTTGGGTGAACACTGATTGCCCACAGATCTTGTTGACGGCATATTGGAAACCTGGGTAGAGAGCAGACTCAAGTTATACATAAATTCCATTATTCAATATCGATTAACGGGGATAATCTATCCATTCTGAGCCATTCCACCACATAAGACTACCATCAGGTTTCCGCAACCAGTGGGTTCCGTTATTGTCTACAAAGCGATCATATTCTTGTTCGACCTCAACTTGAGATGTTTCATTTTCATACTTCTTGGAAGATAATTTATTTCGTAACGAGAAAATTATTACTAATAATCCAAAAATTATCACAGCCGCGACTGTGTAGGTGATTTCAATTGACTCATCCATATCTCCTTCGACATTTTCAGACATTTTATTTGGTTCAAGT